>Ga0206956_1057_pt1 | contig 32442 bp, 22 predicted proteins | sample Alteio_BWOrgHeat_35_FD_153252 | JGI IMG/M metagenome (GOLD analysis project Ga0206956, IMG submission 153252) | Enriched cells from forest soil in Barre Woods Harvard Forest LTER site, Petersham, Massachusetts, United States -... | ecosystem: Environmental > Terrestrial > Soil > Temperate forest >...
ACGGGCACTTGGAGGCCAATCTGAGCGGACGTATTCGTAATGTTGGTCGCATACACGTAAGGCCCGGCGGTCTGGAGAAACGAATACAGCGGGAGCGAGATGTGCACCGGATCGGTGACGATCAGGCGGACATTGCGATAAAGGCCGCCGTGCGCGGGATGCCAGTGAGGGTTGTTCCACGGGATCTGGTCGGCCTGAAGATCGTCGATGTTCTCGGGGATCGTCTCGTTGACCTTTTTCGAGAGATCGCCGAGGTTGGGATTGGCGGTGGAGGAGGGCGCCGCGCCGGCGGTGTTGCCATTGAGCTTCGCGATCTCGGCGATCGTCGCCGGATCGAGCGGATCCTTCATGAAGCGGTTGTCGACCATCACGGCGAGGACGTTGGGCGCGCCGATTTTCAGATGCGCGGTGAGATCGAAGCCGAACGGCGTGAAGCCCGTCTTGGCGACCCCGAGCTTTTCGCCGTTGAGGTAGACCTCGGCGACCTGTCGTGCGGCCTCGAACTCGATGAAGACCTTCTTGCCGGCCCACGCCGCGGGGGCGTCGAAGGTTTTACGATACCATGTGCGGCCGCCCCACTGGATCTGCTCGCCGCGGTGGCCTGGCGTCGACCAGTTGTCGAACGTATCGATATCGTTGTACGTGTGCGGCGCCGACACCACGGCCCATGCATGGTCGTCGAAGCCGGGTGCCTGCGCGCCGGCGGGGTCGTCTTTGAGGAACCGCCAGTCGGGATTGAAATTCAACTCCGCGCGCCCGGGAGCCGCGCCTCGTTCGACGACCGAAGTGCAACTGGCGAGCAGAATTCCCGCCAGGAGCGAAAGGAGAAAGCAAGGGCTCCGCCAAGGTGCGGACTGCGAGGGGTTCGAGCGAATCATGGGAGGGTTAGGCTCGCGCACGCGCGATACGGGGCGAGTGCGACTGAGCTTATGTCGTTAAGTCTACAGCCGGTTTCTAGGCAAAATCAATCGCCGCGAACGACCTGGTAGCGTTCGCCGGCGCGAGCGCGGAAAACGAGGCAATCGCCGTTCGCCCGATCTTCGGTGAATGGCACGGTGGCGCCATGGGTGACCTCGCGAACGACCGCCTTCGCGCCCGGCCATGGGTGCATGAGTTGGCAGGCGGTGTCGCGGCGCGCCTCGATTTCGACGAACGTCACACCGGTGGCGTCCTTTGCGGCCGAGACAAGAAACCCGCCGCGCGCCTGAAAGTGGCGGAACGCAACGATGTCGGCCGCGGCCGTGGCGGGAAATAAATGGATACGTCCGCTGCGGCTGTTGAGCAGCGCTTCCGGTTCGGGCGCGCGGCCGGGCGGTCCGCCGCGTTCGGCTGTATCGGGAGCCGCGCCGAGCAGCACGGAGATCTCGCGGCTTTGCGACGTGCGCACGACCGACGCGGTGCGCAGCATCTCGGCGCGCAGCGGTTCCGGCGAGTCGAGATTGATTTCATCGGCGAGCGAAGTCGGATAGAGGCCGACATACCAGCCGTGGTCCCCTTGTTGATGACTCGGGACGGTGCCGGGGACGGAATTGAAGATGACGCCGCCTTTCGTCTCGTAGGTGGGGTAGGGGGCGAGCTTCGCCGCGAGCGCGAGCCACTGGCTGCGCTCCTCGGAATCGGCGTGGAGCAGCTCCGCCGCCTCGGCGGCGCGCAAAAAAGTCCAGCGCGCCATGCTGAGCGAGCTGATGGTGTCCTGCCCGCGGAAAAACTCCGGAAATATGCCCCAGGCCTCGGCTTCGATGGCGGGAATGAAATGGTAGCGACCATCGTCATCCCGGTGAGCGTAGCTGGCGTAGAAACGCGCGGCCTCGCGCAACGCCGGATACGCCTGCGCGCGCAGAAACGCCGCGTCGCCGCCGTAGTCCCATTCGTCCCAGAGCGGTTTCACCATCTGGGCGATGGTATCGATGCAGAATTCGCAGGCGAGATTGGTGTGCACGTAGCGATCCGGTTTCACGGGCGGCAGGTAACCATGCACGAGCGCAAGCCCGGTTGCGCCATAGACCTCGCGCGCGTTTTGCTCGGCGGCGGGCTGCCACGCCTCGACCAGTTTCCACCAGAGATCCGCGGCATCCGCCCGGTGACGGACGAAGGACGGCGTGTAGAAAATCTCGTTGTAACAGGGCAGGCTGTGCCAGAGCTGCCAGTCCTGCTCGACATTCGCATAGGACGCGGTCGACTCGTGGCGGCGCATGTCGGGCTTGTTCCCGCCGCCATGGCGGATGAACCAGCTCGAGAAAATTTCCGGGATATTGTCCGTCGCGTTCGTGCCCGCCGCGCCTAAAAATATCCGACCGTCCTCGCGCTGATCGTAGAGACGGGCGAACCAGGCGGCGTTTTCCGCCGCGAGGCGGTCGAAGCCGAGGGCGGCGGCGGCATCGAGCTGGTGCCGCGCTTCGGCGAACGGATCGGGCGCGTCGTTGCACGTGACGACGGCGATGAATGCGTTGATAGTGCCGTCGGCATCCGGGGTGAGCAGGGCCGTGGCGGCCGAGCCGGGTGCTTCGCGAATAACCTTGTAGCCATCCTCGAGGCGGGATTGCGCCTCGCCACGCACGCCGGTCGGCGGGGTGCCGAGGTCGCGCGCATGGTCTTTCGTCTCGATTTTGGGTTTGGCGCCGCCGCCCACCAGCCCCATCAGCACATAATCGAAACCCTGTGGGAACGTCTTTTCCGCGGGGAGGCGCTGATGGATCCAGAAGTACTTTCCGTCCGTGCCGCTTTCCGGCGGGGCCACGGGTCCGTTCCACGCGGCGTCCCTGGCGTAGTCGAAGGGCACCTGCGTCGGGCCGGGCTCGGCCGCGATCGCACCCGAGGCCGCACCGGGTGTGCGGGGCCGAAATCCGCGCTGGTCCTCCGTCATGTACCGGCGAAAGGCCTGATCGATGTGCCGGTAGACCCGCAGCCAGGGTGCGGCGACGCCCGTGATGCGTCCGCGCACGGCGAATACATTGCGCGTCATCGAAAGCAGAACCTGGACGTCGGCCGAGGCGCGATCGTTTTTCAGGGCCACGCGCATGGTGCCATCGGCGCAGCTCTGCGCGAGCGGCGGATTCGGCACGCCGGCGAGTTCGTCGAGTCCGAGGACGATCTGGCCGACGGGCTTCTCGCACGGGAACGGATAGGCGTTCCAGCATTCGTAGGGATCGACGCGACCGCCCTCGGGCTTGAGATAACCGCGCACCGGGCGGCGGTGGTTCGGGGGCATGTCGTCGAAGCCCTTGTTCGCCGGCGAATAGACGCCCGCACGAATTTCCTCGAGCGTGACCGTGGGCTCGATGCCGTAGCGCCGATCCCAGACGTCGGTCTTGAGCAGGCTGAGCGTGACGCGGTTCGACGGGCCCCACAGCGCGGCGCGCACCTGTTCGTTGCTCAACGTGTTGCGGCCGAGGTTCGCGCCCTGAGCAGGCTGCAGGGCGTCGAGCATGCCAGCGATCGTGACGGTGCGGGCGGCCTCCTTAAGCGGTTGCTCGCGTTCCCATGGAAGCGCGGCGCGCACCGGGCAGCAGGCGATGAAGACAGTACAGGCGAGAGCGCGAAAGGGGTTCATGCGGTGCAGGGGCTGAAACGCGGGGCGGAAGCACCTATTCGCCGGTAATCTGCCCAAGGCAAGCTTGGGTCGCTCCCAGTCGAGTTTATCCAGCATTGTCCTAAGAATATCCATTTAATCCCCGCCCAGACAGAGTAGAGTGGGCCTGACCCAGCCCCAACCCGCTCCGGCCAATTTTTTCAGGTCGGCGCCAACCCCTCGTTTGCCCCATGAAAGCCATGACTATGGTTCCGTGTCGTTCGATCCGCGTTTTCGCGATCTGCGTTTGCCTTGGTGGATTCTTGTTCGCGCCGGGATCGGCCCAGGCCCAATCGGCGCCGCCGGCGGCGCCCAATGCGCCGGCGACCCCGCCAAAGAATATACCCGAAGAGACGGTCGCGCTCACCCCGTTCGAAGTGAAAACCGATTCCGACACGAGCTACGGCGCGCTCAACTCCAACTCGATCACCCGGTTCAATGTCGAGATGGACAAGATGCCGGTTTCGGCGGACATTTTCACCGAGACGTTCATGAATGACGTCGCGGCGACCTCGGTCGAGGATATCGTTCAGGGCTATTCGGCGGGCGCTGGCTATGCGTCGGGAGTCGACAACGGCGCCTCGTCCGGCGCGTCGAACCAGCCGGGCGATCGCAATGGCAACGCGTACATCCAGCTCCGCGGCATGAACACGCCGGTGACGATGCGCGACAGCTTCATGCCGGTCGGCGCATTCGGCAACCCCGGCTCAACGGCGGTCGGCCGCACGGACAATTTCGATCTCGAGCGCGTCGAGGTCATCATGGGGCCGCAGGCCCTGCTCTACGGCGGCGGCGGCGCGGGCGGCGTGATCAATGTCGGCTCGAAGCAGGCGCGCTTCGACAGCCAGACGCGGGGCACGGCTTTGTTTCGTGTCGACGAATACGGCGGCAAGCGCAGCGTGCTGGACTTCGGGTTCGGCACGAACCATATCGCGGCGCGCTTCAGTTTTCTGGATGAGCAGTCGGCGAGCCGCCGCATCAACATCGGCGGCCTGACCAACGGTCAATACGGCCAGATCGCATTTCGCTTTTTCGAAAACAGCATTCCGACCACCGTGCGACTAAGCGGCTCGGCGACGTTCAACCAACGCCGGCTGGTGGCCTCCACGACCTTCACCGGGCCGACAGCCGACCCGCGCAACGGCTTGCTCCTCCACTACATTCTCGCCACCAACGAGCAGGGTGCGACCAACCCCGCCACCGGTGCGCCCTACGCGGCTGGAGCGATCCTCGGCGGTAAATTGAACTGGAGCAACGTCGACTCTTTTGGCGCGGGCTATGCGTATCAGGAGCCGGTCAGCAACGATTATTACAGCCTCACGGCCGACACGAAATGGACTAGCTGGCTCACGACACAAGTTTCCGCAGGCTACGACAATTACACTGACCGCCGGATCAACCCCGGCTTCTCTTTCTTCGCGCCGAACACCGGAGCCAACACCACCGCCAACTGGGCGGCGGGCGAGACCCCGTCCGACTCGTGGCAGCCCGCGCGCACCAAGGGCGGCCGCTTCGCGGCCCTCATCACGAAAAATCTCTGGGGCGACCGGGCCAGGACGCAGACGCTGTTCGGCGCCGACTATATCCGGACCGATTTCGCCCAGATCGGATACAACTGGTTCCTCGCGGATTCCAACTGGAACGCCGTCGTCGCCCCTGGCACGACGATCACTTCGGCGAACTCCGGGCGCACCACTCTGGGCCAGCAACGCTGGTCGATCAGCGACGGCCCCGTGCTCTATCCCTTTGCCGACGTATCGCAGGACCGCGCGGTATTTGGCGGACAAAACTACGTCCGGGCCCTCGCCAACCAGCCGCAGGCGAACCTCGTGACTCCGGCCAACCCGCTCGGGACCCCGCTGACCGGCAACTACATCCTGACCAAGATCTTCAACAAAGGGTACTACGGGATGAACTACACGCAGTGGCTTGACGGCAAGTTCAGCTCGATGGTGGGCGTGCGCCAGGGCGACTATATTTCAGATCGTTTTCAGCAGCCGAGCGGCAACATTTCACGCTGGCTGACGGCCGTCTCCACCACGAATTATAACGTCGGGCTCGACTACAGCCCGGTGTCATGGCTGCACCCCTACATCAACTACTCCGACTCCGTTTCGCCGCCGTTCCTCGCCAACTCGGCCGATCCCTACAACAATCCGCCCGCCGCCTCACACGGGGTCGGAGGGGAGACGGGCCTGAAGTTCAACAATGCCAGCCAGACGCTCTCCGGTTCGCTCGTGTATTTCCAGAGCACGGCGAAAAACGACCTCTACAGCATCAACGGCAGCATCAGCTCCGAAATCAATCCCGCGGGCCTCAATGGCGGCGGCGGCGGATCGACGGTGAACGTCGAGCGCAAGACCACGGGCTTCCAACTCCAGTTCACCGCCTCGCCCACGCGGAACTGGCGCATTCGCCTGAGCGCCTCGACCCAGGATGGCAAAATCGGCACCGCCAAGTCCTACGCCCAAGTCTACAACGACCAGTTCTACGCCAACACCGCCGGCCAGGTCACTTACAAGGATGGCACCGTGGTTTACGTCAACGGCGGTCAGGCGGCGGTCGCGGCGACGGCCGCCAACGCCACTCCGCTGACGATCACCGCGATGAGCACGCCCGCGAATGCTTATTTCGCGGCCCCCAATCAAATCTCCGGCGCGATCAACTCGGGCGCGGTGGTCGCGAACATCCTGAAGGGCACCGGTGACGCCGCCAACCTTGCCGCGCACGGACCTATTCTCACCGGCGCGACGATGCTCCCGATCTCGCAACTGCAGCTTAACCCGGCGCTCGCCGGCATCAGCACCCCCGGCATCATCGTCGCCACGCGCGTCGGCGACAAGACCACCGGCTATCCCGAGAAGAGTATCAATCTCACCAATGTCTACACGTTCTCGGAGACGTGGCTGAAAGGTTTCCGGATCGGCGGCACGGTTTCCCTCGGGTGGAAAAATCGTGCCTTCTACTACTATTCGACGCCCGTCACGGCGGGTAATGCACTCACGTTGCCGCGCACGCTCCTCTACACGCCCAATACCCAGCAGGTAAATCTTATCGCGGGCTATTCGCGCAAGCTGGGCCGCTTCCTGTGGAGCACGCAACTCAACGTGGTCAACGTATTCAATCGCTACGAAATCCGGCTCGTGCCCAACGCGACCACGGGCTATAACACCCTCTCCGCGATCAACGCCACTTGGTACCAGCAGCCGCGCGCTTACGAGTGGACGAACTCAATCGCTTTTTGAAGGCATTGGCCGGACGCGACCCTCAAAACGCACCGCCCATTGCGCCGGGCGCATCCGCAGGGACGGTGCGTTTAACCATGTAAGTGGCATGGTCGTTGCCCGAACGAAGGACCCGGCGGGAAGCTCGAATCAACCCCCATGAAACGCTTTCTGCTTCTCGCCCTGCTGGCGCAGGCTTCGCTCGCGGTCGTGAGCGCCGCCCCCTCCGACGCCGGGCTGCGGGCGCTCATCTCCCAGGCCGATCTCGATTATCCCGCGCCGGTCAAGCGGAGCGAGGATGGGCTGCCGATCGGCAACGGCCGGATGGGCTCGCTCGTGTGGACCACGCCGACGGCGCTCAAATTTCAGATCAACCGGGTCGACGTCCAGGCGGTCAGCGCGAAATCGGACAGTTTTCCCGAACGCAACTCCGACTACATGGGCGGTTGCGGGTTTGTGGATATCGACTTGGGTGACTCCGGCAACGACGTGTTCGTGGGGGAGAGCTGCCCGCAGCATCTCTCGGTGTACGATGCGCTCGCGACGCTCAAGGGCCGCGGCGTGACGGCCCGCGTGCTCGCGTGGCCGCAACAGGATGTGATGGCGGTCGAGCTGGACGACCAACGCGTCCGGCCCGAACCGCTTACGCTCGGCCTGCGGATGCTGCGCTCGGCGCCGCAGGGCGCCGCCGGAAACTACGAGGCGATGGTGCGCGACCACGTCGTCACCGTCCGCACGAAGAATCACACCGCGGCGTCGCAGCTCAGTGTATACGGCGAGCGCATCGTGCTCACCCAGGAATTTTCGGAAGGCACCCACTTCGCGAAATCCGCGCTCGCCCTCGCGATCGTCGGCCGGGCCGCGAAGCCGCGCTATGCGAACGAGACCGAACTCTGCCTGGCGGCGCCCGCCGCACCGGGCCGCGTCACGATTCTCATCGCGAGCGCCGCGACGCTCGATGCGAAGGAGGATGTGGCGGCCATGGCGCTGCATGCGCTCGATGCCGCGACCGCAGAAAATTTCTCCGGCCTGGCGGCCGGGACCGCTGAATGGTGGCACGCGTTTTGGGCGCGCGGTTCGCTCGCGCTCCACAGCGCCGATGGCGTCGCGGACTACGTGGCCGAGAACTACCATTATTATCTCTATCTGATGGCGGCGACCTCGCGGGGAAAATACCCGACGAAATTCAACGGCATGCTCTGGAACACCGCCGGCGACCTCCGCACCTGGGGTGCGCAGCATTGGTTCGCCAATCTCAGTTGCGATTACGAGGCGCTCTTCGCCAGCAACCGCCTGGAGCTGCTCGACCCGGTGTGGGACATGTACAGCGGGATGTTCGACGCCTGCGCCCTCGCCGCGCGCCAGCAATGGGGCAGCGAAGGTATCTTCATTCCCGAGACGGTGTGGTTCGACGGCCTCGCCCCGCTGCCCGACGACATCGCCGCCGAAATGCGCGACCTCTACCTGCTCCGCAAACCCTGGGCCGAACGCTCCGCGCACTTCATGGAATTCGCCGCCACCAAGAACCCGCATTCCTCCCGCTGGAACTGGTGGGGCGGCGGCAGCTATGTCGACGGCAAGTGGACGCCCACCGAGCGCGGCTTCGGCCCCTTCGGTCCCGTGACCCACAACCTCGGCACGACCGCGAAGGTGGCCTACCTCTACTGGCGCCGCTACGAATACACCCTCGACCGCGAATGGCTGCGCACGCGCGCGTATCCGATGCTCCGGGGCGCCGCGGAGCTGTATCATCATTTCCCCAACTTCCGCCGCGACGACGACGGCCTCTGGCACATGCACAATACAAACAGCAACGAAGGCGTCATGGGCGTGCGCGACTCCGACGAAGACCTTTCGGCGATGCGCGGCGCCTTCGCCGCCGCCAGCCGCGCCGCCGAAATCCTCGACCTCGACGCGCCGCTCCGCGCCGAGTGGCGCGAAATCCTCGCGCACCTCGCACCGCTCCCCACGAGCGCGGATGCCGACGCCCTCAAGCCCGCCGGCACCGCCGGCCCGACCGTCTTCGTCCGTGGCCGCACCCCGGTCGTGAACGGCCGCGGCTTCCTGCCCGACGGCAACAGCCTGCCGCAGTGGTTCTTCGACCTCTGCAACCTCGATTCCCCCGATGCCGCCACGTTGGCCGCGGCCAACGCGACCTTCGATCGCGCGATGCAGCGCACCGGGATCAGCAAGGAAACGCCGGTCGGCGTCCTCTCGAAACTCGCCATCGCGGGCACGACGCTTGGCCGGGTGGACGCCACGCGCTACCTCGTGCCGAACCAAATGCGCTCGCTGACCACCGAACGCGGAAATACCTATCGCGCCGGGCAGCCGCTCGCCAACCGGCTCGCGCTGCGCGAAGGCGTGCAGGCGTTCGACTGCCAGCGGCTCGGCCGCGCCGCCGAAGCGCTCGAACTCGCGCTGCTCAACAGCACGCCGCCCGCGCCCGCCGGCGAGCCGGCGATTCGCGTGTTTCCCGCGTGGCCGGCGGAATGGGACGCGGCGTTCACGCTGCGGGCGCGCGGGGCGTTTGTCATTTCCACTGCGCAGAAAAATGGAAAGGTGGAGTCGGTCGAAATCGTTTCGGAGGCTGGCGCAGTGTGCCGGATACGCAATCCGTGGGGCGAGACGGAGGCCGGGATTGTGAGAGAGAGTGGAGCGACCGAGCGAATGCGCGGCGCGTTACTGGAGATCCCAACCAAAATCAGCGAACGCGTCCGTCTGGTGCCATGAAACGTTCAGACCTGGATGTTATTACCGTTCCGCAGCCCCTGCAGCCTCTGCAAGGCTAGCGTGGGCTCGAGGATTTATGTATGCTGAAACGATGTTTGGAACGAGGAGTCACAGTCACACCCAGATTGGAAATCTCAGGGATGTCTGCGGACGGCTCGGAGAGCCGTCCCGACCTTTCATCAAGGCCAATGAAACCCAATCAAAGCGAATCAAACCAATTCAAACTATGCGCGGCGTGATGAGTCGGGGCATAAAGCCCCTCCCACAGTTTGCAGGAGCAACCTCGGGCGGGGCGCTCCGTCTGGCTCTAATATGAAAGCCGTTTCGTTTTTCCTCGTCGGCGCGGTGGCGCTTTCGGCGGCGGTGGCATTGCGGGCGACCACCGCGACCGGGCTCAGCAGTTTCGAAGGGATTGAGGAGCCGCTGGTACGCTACTATCCGGCGAAGGGCGAGTTTGTCCGCGACGATTACGTAAACATCACGGACCGTGGCGGTGGGGTGTTTCGCATGACCGATCGTTACAGTGCCGAATGGTGGGACGGCGATCGCGATACGCAGAACAAGGATCGCCAGCGGGCCGAAGTGAAAGGCCTCGGGCCGCGGCAGAAGGACGGCGAGACGTTTTTCTATACGACCACGTGGCGCACGAATCCCGAGTTTCGCGGCACGGCCGGTTTCTGTCATGTGTTTCAACTGAAAGCGACCAACGGCGACGACGGCGCGCCGCTGGTGACCCTTTCCATTCACGGCGACAAGGCGACGGTCGAGGCCAATCCTGCGGGGCCGAAAATCATCGCGCGCGAATTTCCGTGGAAACCCGGCACGTGGCAGACCGTGAGGCTGGTCATCAAGACCTCGCGCGCGGCGGACGGCGAACTGCTGGTCTCGGTTGACGGCGATGCGTTTCGCGGCAAGACCGGCATCGAGCTGTCGCGGCCGGATGCCAACGAGTACCGCCCGAAATGGGGTCTCTATCGCAAGGCGACCGTCCATGCGCCGATGGGCGACGACTACGCCGAACACAGCCAGGTGAAGGCCCTGAAACTGCCGAACGGATTCGATGCCTCCAAAGCGGACCCCGCGCGGATAGCCGGTGCCGAAGATAATCGTACGCTCGAGCGCGAGGCGCGAGAGAAGGCGCACGACTCATCGCTGGAGAATTCGCTCGGATGGCTGCAAAGTCTGCCCGAGACGGACGCGGTCGACTTCACACTCGGATCGATCTCGGCGCTCTGGGCGGAAACCGAACCGGCGGCGGCGATGGCATGGGCGGAAAACTGTTCGCGGCGGGCGGTGCGACTCGACGCGATGGGACGGGTGTTTCAACGCTGGGCGGATCGCGATGTGGCGGCGGCAGCGGACTGGCTCCAGCGGCATGCGCCGGCGGCCGACCTGGACGACATCGCCTGGCTCTATGCGACGGATACGACGTACCGGTACGTTAATCGTGGGTACGCGCTCGGCGGGGCGGCGCTAATCAAGGACCCGGCGCGACGGGACGCGGCCTTCGAGCACGTGGTGCTGATTTGGGCGCGCGCCCAGCCGGCTGCGGCGACGGCATTCGTCAAGCAGACGCCGGCGCTCGATGCGGAGCAGAAGGTGGAGTTGGTGAAGAAGATCGGGACGCGGCCGGGGCGGAGTGAAGGATAGGGCAGTTTGGCAGGAGCCTGCTTGCAGGCGATTCAGAGCTTTTGTGGGGCGGGCTTTATGCCCGCCTGCAGTCCTCAAACATGGCGGGCATAAAGCCCGCCCCACAGTTCGGAAATCGCCTGCAAGCAGGCTCCTACATCGGACGGGCTGACTACTTCCAGTCTTCGTCGAAGAAGCCGGCGTCGACGATCTTGCCGGGCCACTTGGGACCGGGGGGCGTGTCGAGATCTACGATGGCGTAGTCGGGGAGCTTCGGGGTCTGGAGCGCATTGGAGCCGTAGGCATCGTCGCGGAAATCCATGCCGCTGTTGAGGACGATATAGTGCGCCGGATTGAGCGGATTGGGGAAAATCAGGATCGGCGCGGTATGCGTAGCATCGTAGGTCTGGCCGCGGAAGACGAGTTTGTCGGCGGTCCATTGCAGCGGCAGTTGGGCGAGAATTCGGGCGAGGAGTTTGTTTGAAGAGGGATCTCCCCACAGAACGAGATTGTGGTTGGCGATGTCGGCGTCGGTGACGTCGGCATCGCTTTTGACGGGAGCTTCACCGCGGAAAAGATCGCGCCACATCTTGGTCGCGTGGGTGAATTCGCGATCGGTCCACGCGCCGATTTTTTCGTTCAATGGCCGGTTCGTGGGTCGAACGAACACGAATGCGTCCATGAAGGCATCGTCGATGGGGCCACTCAGGGCAGTGTGCTTGTAGAGATCCGACCGGGGCGTTTCGGCTGCGTAGTGCCAGTTTCCATTTTCTTTCCAGAGGGCGCGCCCGGATCGCGAGGTTTGATGAGAGGGTAGTTTTTGGCCGTCGATGGTGATTTCGGTCGGTGAATTGCGGAGTTCCAGTTCGCGGACATTTTTGGTTTCGATCGTGACCGTATTGGGATTGAGCGTACGGACGCGAACGTCCGCTCGTTCCCACTGCTTGCTGAGAGCGAGGATGGAAACCCAACGATCGCCCGGGTAGCGCGGGGTATAGGTGGCGAGGCGGATTTCACCGGGCCACGCCTCCTGACCGTGCGCGGCCAGTTCATCCAGGCGCGCGGCGAGTTTGGCCTTGGTGGCGGGTTCGTATTTGTGGCCGGTCTGCGGCCCGATAAAGCGCTCGAGCTTCAAGCCTTCGGTCGCCATGGCCTGCTCCATCAGATCGGCGGACTGCTTCTGTGGATCGATTTCACCGCTGTAGGCGACGGTGGGACAGTTGAACAGATTGCCGGCCACATCGGTTGCATTGTACCAGTGCCAGAGCGTCTGCTCCCACCACGGAGGCGGGGTCTTGCCGGGTGCCAGGGCCTTGGTATAAATCGCCGTCTCGGCAAAGCCGGCGCCGGGAGATGCGGCGACCCACAGTCCGGCATGGTGCGCGGCGAGGTGCCAGGCACTCGCGCCACCCATGGAAAATCCCCGGTCGACGACGCGCGTGGGATCATAGCCATAATTGCGGCCGACCGCGTCCATCGCTTCGAACACATCGACCTCACCGGCGAATTTGGTCGCGTTGCAGAAACGGCCATAAGGGTAGAGCACGAGCGCATCGGCGGGCACGATGTCGCCCGGCGATTTTTCGCGCTCGGCGAAGAACGCGAGCTCGGTGCGCTTCTCGTTGCGGCCGGACAGCACGACATCGAGCCGGCGTTTCTGTTTTTCTTCGGGTCGCCAGGCGGGCGGCACGACGACGACGTAAGGCTGCACGGAATCGTCGAGCTTGGAGCGATAGCCGTGCAGTACGATGCCCGTGGCGACGAGCCACGGTTGAGGCGAGTCGTGAAAATGCTGTGCCCGCGTGTGCCCCTCGGCAAGGAGGTGACGGGCATACGCGACCTGCTTTGCATCGAAAAATTCGTCGTAACGCAGCGCCCAATCGACGGCCTTGTGGAAAATCTCCACGTCGGGCAGCAGTGCGAGTGCGCGATCGTCGTTCGTCGGGATGGCGCGGCGGAGAGCATCGATCTCCTTGCCGAGGGCCGCCGCGCCGGCGGCGAGTTCGGCGCGGTCGGCGGCGGAGATCGCGATGCCGGCGGGCGGGAGACGCTTCGCCGGCGGCGGATGAGTTTGGGCGAAGGTGGACGCCGCGAGGAGCAGGGTCAGGATCGCGACGGCCAGGCGCACGGGATGATTTTCGACGCCGCGCGCAGGAAGGCTCGCGGCGTCGCGATGAGATTAGAGTTTGCCGAGAACTTCCTTCACGCGGACCCAGGCGGCATCGTGGGCTTTTTCGTTGGCGGGAAAGTCGGCCTTGGTTTTTTCGTAGGCGGCTTGCGCTTTCTTATCGGTCGCACTGTCGCCGGTGACTTTCGGGGCTTCGAGTGGCGTCTCGCCCGAACGCATGAAGCCATGGCCGGCGCCCTCGTAAACGTGCACTTCGTAAATCTTGCCCGCGGCCTTCATCAGCTCAGCCGATTTGTCGGTGGTCGACGTGACGCGCGCGTCATTGCCGGCGTAAAATCCGTAGACGGGGCACGCGATGCGCTCGATGTCGGCGGCATCGGTCGGGCCGGTGCCGTAACAAACAAACGCCGCCTTGAGGTCCTTGTTGTTCGTCGCGTAGCGGAAACTCTGGCCGCCGCCGTAGCAGAAGCCGATGACGGCGAGCTTGCCGTTGCACGCATCGAGTTTCTTCACGTAGTCGGCACAGGCGTTGAGGTCGCCGGTGATTTGGTCGGCGGGCAGGCCGCGGATTTTCAGGCCGATCTGATCGCTGGAAAGCTCGGACGTGCCGCCGCCCTTCGCGCCGGTGCCCCAAAGCAGATCGGGAGCGATGGCGATGTAGCCGGCCTCGGCGAGTTCGTCGACGACGCTGCGCGCCCAATCGGAGAGCCCGTAGATTTCGTGGATGACGAGGACGGCCGTGGCTTTCTTGCTGACCTCGGGATAGCCGACATAGCAGCCGACTTCGCGGCCATCGTGTTTCACGGTCACCCACTCGAGATGGCGGGGAGACTTGTCGACGCGGGCCTTGGCCCAGTCCTGGGCGGAGGCAGTGGAAGCCGCGAAGGCGGCGACGAGGAGGAACAGCAAACGTTTCATGGGTGGGGGAAGGGAATACTCGGGTGGGAACGCTGGCGGAGCGGCGCGAACGGGCGCGCCGACGCACGGACACTAGCGGGCGATTTTCGGCGGGCGATGAAAAAGCATCCACTCGCTTGGCGCTCGTGGCTACCTGGCCGTTGATGCACGCGGGCGGAAATAGCCGAAACGCTCAACCCAAACCTTTGCTAGCCGTCCCGGCTTGAGGGGAGGGGCGCAACGGACCCAGCAAGGTGTGCGCGCCGGCATCGGCTGGGCGCCCACCGCAAACCCCGCTCCCAAGTGAAAACCACGCTGTTCATTCCCCGCCTCCTCGTCCTCTCTGCCGCACTCGCCGTGCTCTCGTCCGGCCGCGGCCAGACTCCCAGCCCCGCCGCCTCCGGCGACGAAACAGTGCAACTCCCGCAATTCACCGTCGCGGCCGAAAAGGCCGATGCGTATCGGCCCTCGGATACCATGTCGCTCGCGCGCATCCGCGGCCAGCTGATCGACACGCCCGTCTCGGTCAACGTGCTCTCACGCGAACTCTTCGACGACCTCGGGGCCGACAGCGCCTTCGACGCGGCGAAGTACTTCGCCGGCGTCGGCAACGGCCGCGGCGCAGGCACGAGCGGTGGCATCAACGATCGCATGAACTTTCGCGGCTTCGAAAGCCAGACCCGCACCGTGGACAATTTTTCGAGCACCTTCCTCCCCGGCACGAGCACCTCGATCGACACCTTCGAGCCGGAGTTCATCGAGCGGGCCGAAATCGTGATGGGCCCCGACGCCATCCTGAATCCGACCGGCACGCCCGGCGGTTCGATGAACGTCGTGACCAAATCGCCGGAGTTCAAGGAGTCGAACACGCTGAAGCTCACCGTCGGAAATTTCGCCGCGCAGAAAATCGCGTTCGATTCGACCGGGCCCATTCCCCTTGGAGACGGGCAGCACTGGGCCTACCGCGTCATGGGCTCGGTGCAGGATACCTACACCTACATCCCCGGGAAATTTCAAAAATGGGACATCGGCGCCGAGTTGACCTACAAGTTCAACGATACGGCCCGCATCACCCTGAAGTATTTTGGTCTCGACTACAAAGCCTACGGCAACGCCTCCGCCCCGAACGACAACGGCTGGCTGATCTACGCGCCCGCCTCGATTCACAGCGAAGTGCTGCCCAACACGCCGCAGACCCCCGGCGTGACTTACGACGGCATCAACGGCGTCGATATCCACAGTATCACGACCGAACGCACGAATCATATCCAACTCGTCTATACCGGCACGATCGCGAAATTCATCAGCATGCGGCTTGCCGGCCAATTGCTCTCGCACAACAACGTCGGCGACAGCGCGTACCCCGCGAGCGCGACCAATTCGACCACATTCGATCCGGTGACAGGCGAAGTGACGGCGGCACCGGCGTTCGATCCCACGGCCGTGCCCGTCGTCTGGCGCTACAACAAAGCCATCGCGCTGATGCATCAGTTTCAGAACGACTACGCGGCGAATTTTCATCCCGGCTGGCTATCCCTCCAAGCCGTCGCCGGCTGGCAGTACCAGCACGCCCACGGGTTTCCGACGCGCACCGGCACGGCGCCGATGCCCTCCGTCAACCTCTTCACCGGCGCGGGCGAGGATGCCCCGCGGCCCGATATCAACACCTTCACTTTCACCAATCGCAGCGTATCGGAAGCGACGCAAAAGGCCGCCTACGCGCTGACCAAGGCGGGATTCTTGAGCGACCGGGTTTTCATCACGGGCGGAGCCACGCGCACCTGGGTGCAAAGCCAGCAATATACCCTGAATCCGATCACCAACGCCCTCGTGGGTTCACCGGCGGTCCTGGACGATCAGCGCGACAACTACATCGGCAGCCTGCTCATCAAACCCGTGAAGTATCTGGCGGGCTACTACACCTACTCGACCAACGCCGTGCTGACGACCTTCAACCCGGGCAACGGCGTGAGCGTGCCGCTCTGGTCCCAAGGCCGGCAGCATGAATTTGGACTGAAAAGCGAATGGTTCGACCAGCGCCTCTCATTTACGGCGACGCATTTCCAAATGTCGCAGACGAACGTCTCCACGCCGAATCCGCTCGCCAACATCAACCCCGGCGCGGCCGGCAATATCCTTACGAACAACAACAACGCGGGCTACGAATTCAACCTCGTGGGCGGAGTGACCAAGAACCTCTCCGTGATCGTGAGCTATACCTCGATGAAATACCGCGACGCCTTCGGTCGCCGCGTGCGCAATGTGCCGGACGAGATGGCCAACGCGCTCCTCAATTATCATTTTACCGAAGGCGTGGTGAAAGGGCTCAGCGTCTTTGGCGCCGTCAATTATTTCGGACAGGCCCCCGGAGAGACCATCACGAGCCTCGCCCCCGCCGTGGTCGGTCAGCCGCGCGTGCCAGCGTTGCCGGGCTTTTACACCGCGGCCTGGCACGTCTTCAACGCCGGCGCGGCGTATCGCTACGGCAAATATTCGTTCAACCTGAACATCGACAACCTGACGGACCGGAAGTTTGCCTGGGAGCCGGCCAGCCGGCTCAGTGTGAGCCCTTATCCTGGTACCAATTTCCGGCTGAGTACGACGGTGAAGTTTTGAGGGAAGGTCGGGCGCGATCGCTGGGCGCAGGCATATCCTTCGTAATTCGCGGCGGGCCCTGCCGGCCTCGCCCTACCCGTGAGAGCCCTATGGGCAGCTCTAGCGCAGGGCTGCAAGAATCCAGTTGCGCTCCGCGCGCCGATTTTGTGCATTTTGGCCCGGCAAAAACGCCAGCAAAACTTAACCCGAAAGAAATGAAACTACGCCTTCTGACCCTCACCCTTATTTCCGCGCTGGTCGCCATGCCAGTACTGCGCGCCCAAGACAACAAGGAAGACACGACCGAACTCGGCGACAAGATGGACAAAATCAGCGGGGCTTTCCGCAAGCTCGGCAAGCAGATCAGTGACTCCAGCAAGAACGAAGACTCACTGGCGCAAGTCGCGATCATCAAGGACGCCGCGACGGCTGCCTCGCAAATGGAGCCCGCCAAGAAAAAAGATCTTCCGCCCGATGCGCAGGCGAAGTTCGTGGCCGACTTCCAGGCGAAGATGAAGGATTTCATCGCCACCGTCGACAAGCTCGCCGCCGCGCTCAAGGCGAACGACAACACCACGGCGGCGAACATCCTGAAGGACATGAAGACGATGGAAGACGACGACCATAAGGACTTCCGCAAGAAAAAGCAGAAGAAGAGCACCTGAGCAGCCTCCTCATTTTATTTTACCAGGCGCCGCGGATTTTTCCGCGGCGCTTTTTTTGCCTTCGCGATCGCAGGTGGATCGGCCGCTTCCGCGGGCGGCTCGCATCGCAAAAGCCGCGGGATGGAGCGGGCGGCCCACCTCGTTATAGCAGATGCGATGCGCTCGCCACGGACGCCTTGGAACCGGGCGTTCGCACAATTGGGGGATTTTTTCTCGCGATTGGGAATACCGCGTGCAGCTTGGTGCTCTCGTCTCTTCGTCCGTTGCCTGCAATACCCTGCTTATCTCATCACCCACCCAAATCAGAGGATTCGCCCATGACCAAGCTCACGTCTGCCGCCCTGTTCACGCTCGCCCTCGTCAGCGCCACGGCGCTATCCGCGCAAATGCCTGCGGCACCCGCCGCATCGGCGGCTCCGAAAGCCGCCTCCACCGGTGGAAAGAGCCCGCACGAAACCACCAGCAAAAAAATCGACGGCAATCGTGTGATCCTCGTTTACGGTCGCCCCTACTCGAAAGATCGCCCAATCTGGGGGGGGCTCGTACCCTACGGCAAGATCTGGCGTACTGGTTCCGATGAAGCGACGCTGCTCATCACCCAGCAGTCGATCGTGCTCGGTGGTTCGCTTGAGGTTCCGGCTGGTGCTTACACCCTGTTCACTTACCTGGCGCCAGACGGCTCCGCGAAATTGATCGTCAACAAGCAGATTGGTCAATGGGGCATCGATCCCTACAACGAGAATCAGGAACTCGGCCGGGTCGATCTGGAGAAGGCCACAGCGGGGGAACGGATCGAGCAGTTCACGATGAGCATCGACAAAGGACCCATTAGCGGAGGGCGCATTTCCATGATGTGGGAGAAGACGATTTTCTCGGTGCCGTTTGCGGTGAAGAAACCGTGAGTGCGCAGGCGGCCGACTCGGATGAGTTTGGTCGGAGCCAAGAAAGCCAAAATCTGACGATTTCAGCTACAAGGTGCGCTCGCTCGCGCACTGGCTTTTTCGGACACGCCTAAGAAAAGGCGCGGTCGTTCGTTGGTACTATGCAGCGAAGGCGTTGGCCTTTGACTGGAAAAGACAGCGGGTGTGGTTTCGCCGCACTCGCTTTTGAAAGGTTCTGTCAACCGCGACGTTTCATGCTGCTCCACCATGAACGAAATCGAAGCTTTCATCTCCTCCACCAAGAAGGCGCGCGTTGAGATTATTCCCCTGATTGACGTCGTCTTCTTTTTGCTCGCGACCTTCGTGCTGTTCACGCTCTCGCTCAATAAAATCGGGTCGGTCGATGTGACGATGCCGATCCCGCAAAAAGGAGATCCCAGCGAAGATTCCAATGTCTCGATCCAAGCCTCTGCGAACGGGACGTTTTTTTGGAAACAAGGCTCCACGGGCGTGCCGGAATTGATCACGGCGGCGGAATTGCGGCCGCGGCTGGAGCAATACCGGCACAGCGTGCCGGTGCCCCGCGTATTCGTGCGGGGCGATCGGCAGGCGACGTTTGGCGCGGCGGTTCGCGTGCTCGATCTGGTGCGCGCTGTCGGTATCGAACAAGTTTCGATCGAGACGGTGCCGAGTGGGGCAGGCTCTTAGAAGTCGATCATCGAATCGCGGCGGATTAGGGATAATCCGACGCGATTCTACCACCCGACCGTTCAGCGCCGGCCGGATTCTTTTTTGAGCAGGCTCTCGCGGCCTTTCTCGAGGCGGGCGCGCTCTTTGGCGGTGAGGCTGCCGATGCCCGAGCGCGCGATTTTGTCGAGCAGGGCGTCGACCTCGGACATCGAAGCATCTTCGGGCGCGGACGACACGGCGGCACGCTTGGTGGCCGGCAGATCGGGGAGCACGCGGAGTTTCGGCTTTCGCCTGGGCAAGCGCAGTCGCGGCAACGTAAAGAGACCCTGCTCGTGGCGAACGAACAGGAATGCAAACCCCGATGTGGCCCAAAGCGAAATCAGTTCAGTCCAATTGTGATTGGCCAGTGCAATGAGCGTAAAGATCCCGACGAGCACCCCAGCGGCCACCTTGGCCAGGATGTCGAACATCAACACGGCATTCGGGTAGAGCGTCGCAAACGCAATAAAGAGCGCGAATGCCCCCGTCTCACCCGCGAGCGATAGCGGAAACCACTTGGCCAGAGCCGTGAACAGCAGCGGGGTGATCAAGTAAACGCCGGCGTACAGCAGGAAAAACTTTCGCCGGCCGAAAAATTTTTCCACCTCGCGTCCGAACCACACGAGCATCAGCATATCGATTACGAAGGAGAGGCTCGGCGGGTTCACGAGCCCGTACGTGGCTACGCGCCAAACCTGACCTCGCAGCACGTGGGCACTGTCAAACGTGAGCCAACCGACAATCGCATCGACTCGCGAGAATAGCAGCAATGTCGCCGCGAGCATCGAACCGGTAAATACCACGACGAGGAAATGCGTCGCGTAGAGCGGGTAGCCACGCAGGTATGTTACTGGCTGGTGTTCTTCCGAGGTGCCATAGCCATTCATGTTGCGAGAAGGAGCACAGTGACCGCATTGCATGCGCCATGCAAGTAGCGAGACGTGCGGCGATGCGAAATTCGGTTTACGTTTGTGCGTCGGAAGTTTTTGTACAATGTCCAGACGCATGAACCTGACGTACCCCGCTCTCCTGCTTTCGCTCTCGCTCGCCCCAGCGCTCTTGGCCGATGTCACCGTCACCCTCAAGGACGTCCACCTCTGTTGTAATAGTTGCGTCAAAGGCGTCGATAAGGCGGTGGCTACCGTGAACGGTGTCGCGGCGCAATCCGATCAGGACGCCGAGACCGTGACCCTTACCGCTCCGGACAAAGTGGCGGCGCAGAAGGCGGTCGATGCACTCGTGGCCGCGGGCTATTTTGGCGTGCCCAGCGACCCATCGATCACGCTCGCCGCACCGAGCGGTGCACCTGCGGGCAAAGTACAGACGCTCGAGGTGAGCGGGGTACATCTCTGCTGCAAGAAATGTGTCGTTGCGGTCAACGAGGCGGTCGAGAAAGTGCCAGGCGTGAAGTCCACGACGGCAGTAAAGGATGCCAAAACCTTCGAAGTGCGCGGCGACTTCGACGCGAAAGCCGTCTTCGATGCGCTGCACGATGCGGGACTCACGGGGACGACGGCCGCGAAGTAGTACGAGTTAGCGCGAGGAGTCGGGGCCCGGTTTGAAGAGCGGAATGCTCTTGCGGAGCGGGAAGCCGCTCGGCTACGCGACGAGGGCGTCGCGGCCCCAAAAGCTACCGCTGGGCGTCGCCCGGGTTCTCGGGGATGCCGGGCTGATCGAGGAATTGTGCGGTCGTGGCGGGGCCGAGGTTTTTCCAGTCCTGCAGGATCCACACTGCTTTTTTGTCCGGCGTGACCTCAATGCACTGGATCAGACCAAGTTTGTCCTCGCGTTTGGCGCCACCGGTAGAGCTGAAGATGACCGTATTGCCGTTGGCGAGACGCTCGGCGGTCTGGATATTGCGAAAGGTGACCCCGGACGGGAGGTCGGCCGGCCCGAATTCCCAGACAGTCTTCTTTTCGGGGCTCACCTCGCGCACCAGGCGGTCGTGTTCGTCGACGATGAGGGTATTGCCATTGCGCAGTCGAATCGCCGACCACGGCGTGGGGATTTCATAGCGCCAGATTTCGTTGAACTCGCGGTCGCATTCGACCACCTGACCGAGCTTCAAATACGACAGCAAGTACGTGCCCGCGGACGTCAGGCGCACGCGGCGGAACTGCGGATGCACGGTCTTCTGATCGGACAGGCTCTGCGCGGGCAGAGCGCACTCGGTTTCGATCGCGCCGGAGTTCTTGTCGATGACGATCAATTTGGGTGGCAGGCCATTCTTGATGAAGAGCACCCGATCGAGCCCAATGGGCTGGCAAGTGTGAAGCTCCGTCCCTTTCGGAGCATCGTAGTGCCAGACGACTTTTTTCTGCGGAGTGATTTCCTCGAGATAGTTCTGGCGCGCGTAAAGCACATGACCGTTGGTCATCAGCCATACATCGTCGATCTCGCCGCCGCGACCGGTCTGATAAGTCCAGACGACCTTGCCCCCGCTGACGAGAAATAGCGTGTTGTAACCTTCGCCGGCATACAGCATCGGGTGCTGGGCGAGCCCGAGACCGGGTCGCTCCGGCGCGGCTCCGGTGGGCGCATCCCAGTTGCGCTCCGTCGCGCTCTCAGCCGGACCCATCGCGGGCAAATCAACCGATGTAAATTGATCAAGCACCTTCAAAAGCGGCGACGCCGACGCATCCGCCGCGTGGAGACGGAGGAGGCTGCTCGCACCAAGAAGCAAAACGAAAAGACGATGAAGTTTCACGAGAGGAGGGGATTGGGGGCATCGATTGCTCGGAAAACGACGCCGCGACCGCAGTTCCTTTGACGCTAATATCGTTAATCAGAACCGATTGCGCGGACTTTCTGCCAACGGCCGAAGCGTGACGGCTCACCGATTCACCGCGATAAATCCCCGCACGTGTTGGGTAAAAGTGTCACGAGAATGGCATAGAAAGGCAAAGAATGGCGGCCCCGTTCAACCATCGTGGCGGTGCTAGATCGTTTAATTTCGTCTGAAATTATACTGCATTTAAGCGATTTGATATCAATGGATTGTGAATGTCATTGGAAAACCTGTAATGCTTGGCCTGCATTTCGTGATTCCACTCAACATGCAGGATAAAATGAACGCTCAGAGTCTGGGTAGCGATTCGGTGACAGAACCACTCCAGGCTCGCAGACTTGGCCTCGGCAAGTATTCTACCTATTCGTGGAAGCTATCCCCCCTACTAAAACCTCAATCGCTGCGGTAGCGATGCCGAGTCAGCAGGGGAAGATCGGCAGCCTTGGACGAAGCATAACGCCAGATTATTGCATTGAAATGATTGGGCTTCCTGGGCGGGCGTCGTCTTTTGCGACTCAAAGTTTCATGAAACCCTAATTGGATTGACCGATTGCCCATGTGCCGCGTTAATGTACACCGGTCATCTTTGCGACGTTTCCGACCGCTCAATTCCGTGCAGCAATGATCATTCAATACTCCAGTCCATTGCCGCGGTGGAAACGCGCGCTTGATATCGCCGTCTGTTTGCTGGCGCTTCCGTTATTTGCACTGCTGACATTTTTCATGGCCATCCTGGTTCGGCTGTGTTCGCCAGGCCCGGTTTTTTTCCGCCAGGAGCGCGTCGGCTACGGAGGCCGGCGTTTCATGTGCTATAAATTTCGATCGATGGTAGTGCGGGCCGATACCGGCGTGCATCGCGATCACTTTGCCAAGCTGGTTGGCACGAATGCGCCCATGCAAAAGATCGACGGCCAGCTCGACTCTCGTCTTATTCCGTGCGGCTGGATCCTGCGTTCGACGGGTTTGGACGAGCTGCCGCAAATCGTGAACATCCTCAAGGGCGAGATGAGCATCGTCGGGCCGCGTCCCTGCATCCCCTATGAGGCCGAGAAATATCTGCCGTGGCAAATGGAGCGATTCGATACGCTGCCCGGGCTCACGGGACTTTGGCAGGTGTCCGGCAAGAACCGGACCACGTTCGAAGAGATGATGAATCTCGATATAAAATATGTCCGCACGAAGTCATTGGGGTTGGATGTCAGGATCATCTTCATGACCGCGCCGGCGATTCTTATTCAATTCTACGATACGCAGCAGCAACGGCGGAAGTCCCGGCTTTCTCGGGCTCCTTTTGGCGTGGGCGTGCCGGAGTCGAGTCGCGTGTCTCAGCGCACGTGAGGGGCAGGCGGGCACGGTGAGCCTGCCTCGGATTCGAGTGGGAGCGGCGATTTGAGCGCAATCCCGGCTACCGTGGGCTCCGGCCTATTTCCCGGCGAATTTCTCGGTGGCGGAAACCCGCCGGCCCTCGATCCGGAGTTCGCCTCGCTCAACCAGAAATGCGACCACTTTTGCAGCGGCAGCGCCATCGTCTTCGCGGTCCGCGATGACGCTTGCACCCTTCGCATTCAAGCTGAGCGCCAAAGCGTCCACCAGTTCGGAAGGGGAGGCGGCCGGGTCGCGTAGTGCCTGTTTAATGACACCGCAGACCTCGCCGGCCTCGGCTTTTACTCCCATCACCGCCAGATATTCGGCAAGGTTCACGTTTTTTTTGGCACCTGGATTGACGTTGACGGTCGGTACGACTGACGGGCCGGACGCTGCTCATGGCATCGAAGCCCCTGTCATGAACTCCGGCAACCTCAAAACTGCGGCAATAGTAGGAGCAAGCCCCTTAAACTCCCAAAAGCCAATCACCACCCCTCGGTGACGCCATGAAAACAAGCGAGTCCATCGTTTCGCTTCCCTACGATTGTAAAGAAGTGCGACGATTGAGGGCGATTCTTCCCTCATTTCTGACGAAAATCGCTGCGCCCAAACTCAGGCGCTATTTTTCTTTTTAGATGCGAAATTTCAGGTGCTTAGGGATTTTTTACCGGATGTTTAACTTGCCGATTTTAGAGACTCGCTTAAGATACTTGGTCAACGACCGATAACGGAATGTCTGAATCAATAATTCACCCCCATGATTACTGCATTCATGTTGGTATTAGCGGGCTGTCTGGTCACTGGCCTTGGATTGATCATTTACCATCTGGCACATGCGCCGGTTGGAATGGAGACATCCGAGGGATTTGAGGTTTTGACAGCCTCGAATGTCAGCGCCCGCGATTCCAATCCCTCACCCTCCGCTGTGGTGACCCCTACCTCAGCGCACTCCTAGGCGCTGTTAAGGCGCGGCTCGCTAGCCCGAGCTTAAAACCACGTGAACTTTTCCGGCACGTTGACGATATCGTATCGACGCAAATAAAACGTCTCGAACTTCTTCCCCTCAAGCACCTGTTTCAGATCGAGAGTGAAGCTCTTGTTGCCCTCTGAGCCTTGGCCCTGTCGAAGCACAACCACTCCTGACATATTGGCCTTGGCAGTGTCAAAGCCGCCTGCCTCCATGATCGCCTCCAAAGCTGAGATCTGATGGTCGACGACAATCTTTCCGGGTTTGAGCACAGCTCCGGTGACGAACACGGAGAAAGGCGCCGAAACCACCGTGACCGAAACCTCCTTGGAAACGAGTTGTGTCGAGTACTGGGTCTCCAATTCCTTTTGCAACGCGCCAGTGGTTTTTCCCGAAGCAACGATCTCTCCGATAATCGGTAGATTGAGCCGTCCGTCCGTGCGAATTTGTTGAGAGGTGTCCAGATTCGAGGCGCTCGGAAAACTGACCTTTATCGTATCACCGCTTTGGAGGATGAATTCATCCGTCGCCGATGCAGCCGGCGGTTTGAGGTCCGTTTCGTGATCGGACTTGGCGTTGATCACCGGAGGCTCCTGGCAGCCCGCTACCGCCATCGCGCCGATCACCAGTCCTGTTCGCCAGCCGAAGATCCGAGCTACTGGCGTCGGGCGAATTTGCCCGAGACCAAGCCAGCGAAAGAACCAGGTGCGAATGAAAGCGAGGGTAATCATGGTGTATTCCGCGAGCTCAATGGAAAGCAGGCGCGAACGGCGTGAGGACAATTTCATCCTTTCAATAGGCAAAGGCAAAGGACCAGCAAGGCGAAAGCGCAGTCGTTTTCGATGGCCTCACCGAGGCCTCTGGTCGGCGGTGGCAGATGAGCGGCGAAGCGATATTTTCAGCTGCTTATTGCAAACCAAAGGAAATTACGCAAACTATTGTCGTAAGTGACGCTACCAATATTCAAGCAGCAGCTTCGTGCCGATTTTATGACAACTTGACTGGTATCTGGATTGGTAGTTACGCGTACAGAGACGGTTAGTTGTTGTCGTCTTATTTGACAGTCGCGAAGCTTGAAAGCGCGTTTGGGTTCTCGGTTGGTAATTTACATTTGATCAGTTATTTCACCCCGCTCGGCGCCCTGCCTTAGGCACCGAGAGGGCGGCAGCTTCTCTAAGTTTTCCCTAATTTACAACCATTTGAACAGGTAAACATGGATTGGTACTGTATTCAAACTCGGCCTACCAAAGAATTGCAGGCGGCCGGATTTCTCCGGGCTCACTTTGGGTTGGAAGTTTATTTTCCCCGGCTCAAACGCCGGAAGACGATCCGTCGAGTCTGGCGCGAGGTCGTCTCGCCGCTGTTTCCGCGCTATCTTTTTTGTCGATTCGATCCTGGCGTCCACTATCGCGCGGTGCGCTATGCCTCGGACGTTTCCAGCGTGGTTAGCTTCGGTGACCGCCCATCGATCGTCAGCGACGATCTCATTCGAGAATTGAAGAATTGGGCAGGAGAGCAACTGGATCTCATTTCCGCCGATGAGGACTTCCGGACGGGCGATTCGGTTCAGATCGTGGCCGGCCCAATGCAAGGCCTTCGGGCCACAATACTTCATGCGCGAAACGACCGGCAACGTGTTGCCGTCTTGCTCTCGCTTCTCGAATGTCCGGCTCAGATGGTGATTGACCGATCACAGCTCGCAAAATGCGGCTGACCTTCCGGCTCCTCAGGATTCGGGACTCGGCTCGATTGAATCGAGCGGAACTCGCTTTTTGAAAGATGTTGGCGATGACGGCAAACTTCCTGCTGCCACCACCAAACCCATGTCCATGTCCGCGATTATTGTCGTCCCGTCCATTCCGGCCCCACCTTGGAAGCGTGCAATCGATCTCGCCTGTTGCCTGCTTGCCCTGCCGCTTTGTGCGCTACTGACGCTCTTCATGTCGATTTTGGTTTGGTTGTGCTCGCCGGGGCCGGTTTTTTTTAAGCAGGAGCGGGTTGGGTTCGGACGTCGCCGTTTCATGTGCTACAAATTCCGCACTATGTTCGTGCGGGCCGATACCGGCGTGCATCGCGAGCATTTCTCCAAATTGATCGAGACGAATGCCCCGATGGCGAAGATCGATGGGCAACGCGACTCCCGTTTAATCCCTTTCGGTTGGATTCTGCGCGCCACCGGGCTCGATGAGCTGCCCCAGCTATTCAATGTGCTCAAGGGCGAGATGAGCATCGTCGGGCCGCGGCCCTGCATCCCATACGAGTGCGAAAAGTATCTGCCATGGCAAATGGAACGATTTGGCGCCGTGCCCGGCCTGACCGGCCTGTGGCAGGTGTCCGGCAAGAACCGCACGACCTTTGAGGAGATGATGCACCTCGATATCGAGTACGTGCGTACCCGGTCTTGGTGGCTGGACCTGCGGATCATCGCGATGACGATGCCTGCCGTGCTTATCCAGTTTTTCGAGACGCGCCGGCAACGGCGGGGCGCAACCTCGCTGCGCGCTCGGTTTGCGACCGATGCCTCTGCAGTCCAGCGCACCTGATTGCTACAATCCTTGTTCTTGACCGGCCGCAATTCTTAGGTTTGGACCTCTCGCGAAGATGACACCGATAAATGTTGGGGTGGTAGGCGCCGGATATTGGGGACCGAACCTCATCCGGAATTTCAGGGCGTTGAGCCAGTGCCGCCTCAAGTGGATCTGCGATGTCAGCGAGGCGCGCCTGAAACACATGCGGGCGCTCTACCCCGAGGTGACGGGCGAGACTGACTTTCAGCGGTTCCTCGCCAGCGACGGACTCGACGCCGTTGTCATCGCCACTGCGGTGCGATTCCATTTCGCCATGGCGAAGGCCAGCCTTCTGGCGGGCAAGCACACGCTCATTGAGAAACCGATGGCTGCTTCCACCGCAGAATGCGAGGAATTGGTGTCGCTAGCGCAAGAGCGGGGCTTGGTGCTGATGGTCGGCCATACTTTTCTTTATTCGCCCGCGGTGAGAAAGATCAAAGAGATCGTTGATCGGGGCGATATTGGCGAACTTCGTTACATATCGGCCCGACGTCTCAACCTTGGGCTGTTCCAAAAAGACATTAATGTCGCCTGGGATCTGGCGCCGCACGACCTGTCCATCATTCAGTTCGTCATGAAAGAACGGCCGGCGGCGGTGACCTGCACGGGCTCGGCCCATGTCACGCCCGGGATCGAGGATGTCACCTCGATGGGCATCCAGTTTCCGAGTGGACGCTCCGCGATCGTCCAAAGCAGCTGGCTCGACCCGCGGAAGATCCGCGAGATGACCATCGTCGGCAGCCGGCGCATGATCGTCTACGATGACATTGCGCCGTTGGAGAAAATCAAAATCTTCGATATGCGCGTGGATCGGCCTCCGCACTACGATACGTTTGCGGAGTTTCAATACGCCTACCACTACGGCGATATCTACATCCCGTACATCCAGCAGGAAGAACCGCTCAAGGTAGAGTGCCAGCATTTCCTTTCTTGTATTGCCGATGGCACCACGCCCATCACCTCCGGAAGATTGGGACTGGAAGTCGTGCAGATTCTGGAGGCCTCATCGAAGTCGCTGAAAATAAACGGCGGCCCCGTGCAGCTCGCGCCGCCCGTGATCGTGGGAGAAGGCGGTCACCGAGCGCTTTCGTCCGCGGCGCCGGTTCCGGCCTCCAGCAATGGGGCAGGCGCCAAGTCGAGCGCGGCTACGACGGCCAACCATTAACCAGCGATCGTTTTTCCCGGCCTATGTCCGCCGCGCCCTCGGATCACCAGCTGATCGCGCCCAGTGTCAAGCTTGGCAAAGGGGTGCGCATCTTTGGTTTCACGAACCTCTATGGTTGCGAAATCGGGGACGACTCGAAGATCGGGACTTTTGTTGAGATTCAGAAAGGCGCGAAGATCGGCGCCCGCTGCAAGATTTCGAGTCATACTTTCATTTGCGAGGGTGTGACGATCGAAGATGAGGTGTTTGTCGGCCACGGGGTCATGTTCACGAACGATCTTCATCCCCGGGCTACGAATGCGGACGGCAGCCTGCAAACCGACGCCGATTGGAAATGCGTCCCGACCTTGGTGCGTCGCCGCGTGGCGATCGGATCCGGTACGACTCTTTTGTGCGGGATTACCATCGGCGAAGGTGCCACCATTGGGGCGGGGAGCGTCGTGACTAAGGACGTGCCGGCTGGAGCGGTCGTAGCCGGGAACCCGGCGCGGATTTTGACCAAAGCGGCAAAATAACCCCGGCCGGCCTTAGGCGGCTGGGCAAACGCGTCGAGGAAGGCGCGCGTCACCACTGTAGATCTTTCCCTGCCATCGAGGGGTACCGCGTGGCCTGACTGGCCAGACACGTCGCGAATTTAAGCCTATGAGCACATCTATGACCAAACCACCGGAGACCACGGTCCCGTTTCTCGACCTAAGAGCGCAACATGACCCCTTGCGGGCGGAGATTATGGCCGCCATCGAAGAGGTCGTGGATCGCAATGCCTTCGCCGGCGGACCGTTCGTCACGGCCTTCGAGGAAGATTTCGCGAAATTCTGCGAGACGCAGCACGCGATCGGGCTCGGCAACGGCACCGATGCGCTCTGGCTGGCACTGCTGGCCGCCGGGGTGGGGCAGGGCGCCGAGGTGATCACGGTGCCTCATACGTTCATGGCCACCGCGGAAGCGATCACGTTTTGCGGGGCAACGCCGGTCTTTGTCGATGTCGACCCGCAGTCCTACACCATGGATCCTGCTCAACTGGAGCGCGCGATCACGCCGCGCACCAAGGCCATCATTCCCGTGCATCTCTATGGACAGATGGCGGACATGGATCCGATTCTCGAGATCGCGAAGCGGCACAACTTGATCGTGATCGAAGACGCCTGCCAGGCTCATGGCGCCGAATACAAAGGTCGGAAGGCGGGATCGATTGGGCATGCCGGCTGTTTCAGTTTCTACCCGGGCAAGAATCTCGGGGCATGGGGTGAAGCCGGTGCGGTCACCACCAACGATGGCGAACTGGCCAAACGCATCAAAGTGCTCCGCGACCATGGCCAGTCCACCAAGTACCATCACTCCATGATCGGCTGGAACGCGCGCATGGATGGGATCCAGGGGGTCGTGCTGCGCATCAAGCTGCGGAGCCTGGCGCAGGGCAACGCCGCCCGGCGGGCTCATGCGGCCAAGTACGATGCCGCTCTGGTCGGCCAGAGTGGGGTCATCGCACCCCCGGTCATGAGCCATGGTTCGCACGTCTACCATCTCTACGTCATTCGCGTAAAAGCCCGTGACCGTCTCATGCAGGCGCTGGGCGAGCGCGGCGTGGCCACGGGCATCCACTATCCGAAGCCGGTGCACCTGCAGGAAGCGTACCGCAGCCTCGGATACGGACAGGGCTCTTTCCCCGTGACCGAAGCCTGCGCGGCGGAAATCGTTTCGCTGCCCATGTTCCCGGAGTTGACGCCGCAGCAGATCGACACGGTCACACGCGAACTCACGGCGCTGTTGAATGCCGGCTGATTCGGTCGCTATCCCCTGCGCGTGTCCCTTGTCGATTCCGGTCATTCTGGGGCAGGCGGTTCCCATTCAACGCAAGGGCGGGGCATTGAACGCATCGATCCGATGCAGGCCGCCGATTGGGACCAGACCCTCGGCGAGCAGACCGGTGCCAGTTTTTTTCACGGGTCGGCTTGGGCGCGGACACTGCAAGATTCCTATGGGTATTCTGCGGTCTACCATGTGCTCCGGGGGCCGGGGCGCCGCTGGTCGATCCTGCCCCTCATGGAGGTCGACAGTTGGCTCACCGGTCGACGAGGCGTCGCGCTTCCGTTTACCGACGAATGTGCGCCGCTGTGCCAGGACGCCAATGCGTTCGCGCAACTCTTCCAGGCGGCCGTCGATTATGCGAAGAGCCGTCATTGGAAATACCTCGAAATCAGGGGTGGACGGAAGTTCAGCGACAGCGCCGTCGCTTCGACTTCATTTTGGGGACACCAGCTGGAACTCGGCCGCGACGAGGAAGCGGTCTTTTCGCGTGTCGAAAGTTCGGTGCGGCGAGCGGTGCGGAAGGCGAAGAAAAGTGGCGTCATGGTGGAATTCCGCCAGGATGCCGCGGCCCTGCGCGCATTTTACGATCTCCTTTGCCTGACCCGCAGGAAGCACGGCGTGCCGCCTCAGCCGTGGGCTTTTTTTGCCAGCATCCAGCGACACATTTTAGCCGCCGGCCAAGGCTGGGTGGTGCTTGCCCGATACGAAAATATTCCTGTGGCTGGCGCGGTATTCTTCCACTTCGGCAAGACCGCACTTTTCAAGTACGGAGCGTCCGACGAGTCCCGGCAGGAAATTCGGGCCAACAATCTTGTCATGTGGGAGGCGATTGACCGATACGGTAAGGAAGGGTTCAGCACGCTCGATTTTGGCCGTACTTCGAAGGACAATGATGGCCTGCGCCGGTTTAAGCTCAGCTGGGGTTCGAGCGAGCGGCTCATCGAATATCTGAGGTTTAATCTCAAATGTCACAGGTTCGTCACATGTCGCGATGAATCGAGTGGGTGGCACAATCGGCTTTTCCGCCACATGCCGATGGCGGCCTTGCGTCTGGCAGGAAGATTTCTCTATCGGCATATTGCTTAAGCTGCTTTGTCGGATGCAATTGCAAATCCTATAGGGGTTGGGGAACACCGGTGCCGGGTCGGTGACCAACAGGCGCTTGAGAATGCAAGCCGGTGCCGATTACAGAAAGCAAAGGACACTCCGATGGTATAGTTGCGGCGGCGCTCGCATCAGTGCTTATACGCAGTGCATGAGTGTTTTTCCGCCTTCTCTTTGCGCCTGTTCAATGCTTGGGTGTTCGGGCAGCGGCTGGCTTTGATTGCAACGTTTCAAAGTTCTGTAGCCCGATAGTAACTACAAACGGATTTCGACCCATTTTTTCACCTTAGACCAGAACCCGCAGCTTACGGTCATCTCGCTTCTTTTCGCGTCGTCTTCTTTTTCGCACTTGCTCTGACAGCGTCTTCATGGGTAATCCGTCACAACCTTTGCGCGCAGGCGTTCGAGTGCAGGCCGCCGCCCCTCAACAGGGGGGCATGATGCTTTCGATCGATGACGTCTATTACGCCATTTTTCGCCACAAGGGAAAGATTCTGCTTTGCAGCGTAGTCGGCATTCTGGCCGGAATCATTTCCTATCTTTACATCAAACCGACGTACATCTCCGAGGCAAAGCTGTACGTGCGGTACGTGGTGGATACGAGTGGAGCTTCGCGACCGACGCCCGATGGCACGGTCACGAAATCACCGGACCGGAGTGGTGAGACGATCATGAGTTCGGAAGAGCAGATCATCACCAGTCAGGATGTGATCCGACAAGTGGCGCAAACGATCGGGCCGGAAAAAATTCTCGCGAAGGGGGAGGGTGGCAACGATCTCAATCTCGCGGCAAACACGATCGCTCGGGGGCTGTCCGTAAATGCGCCCCCCTATAGCAGTGTAATTGACATCCGGTTTCAGCACCAAGATGCCTCGCTGGTCCAACCGGTGCTCACCGAAGTCATTACTCAATACTACACGAAGCACGCGGAAATTCACCACGCTTCGGGTATTATGGGAGACTTTCTCAACCAGGAGACGGATCAGTTGCGCTCCCACTTGGAACAGACGGAGGACGATTTGCGGAAAGCCATGAGCAAAGTCGGCGTCATCTCGATCGCCGACACCAAGCAGGCGCTTTCCAGCCAGCAGGCCGCTATCCGCCAGCAGATATTTGCCACGGAGGCCGAACTCGCCGAACGCAGCGTGGTGCGTCAGATTGCCGGCATGGTGGCGAAAGAAGCCGGAGAGGCCGCGCCAAAACCAAAGGCCGACGCAGCGAATGCCGGACCCGCCAAGGCCGAGACGACGAGCCCCGGGCTGGCGAAGACTGAGACGACCAACGGCGAGGCCTCCAACGTTGGGCCCGCGAAGCCCGACGCTGCAGCGACCGACTCCAGTCCGATTAAAAAAGGGCCGCCAATCTCCGATGCTGTGATGGACGAATATCGGAACGTCATGATGCGGCTCGATGCGCTCCGCCGGCAGCAGCAGGAAAGATTGTTGCTGTACACGGCCGAGAGTTCCCGCGTCAAAGATGTTGAGGCATTGATTGCGGAAGCGCAAGCGACGAGGCAGCAGCTGGAAAAGGATCATCCCGCACTGATTCAAACGGCGGTGCCTGTCAGCCCGGATGCTTCCGCGGCGTCGGCGGCCAGTCGGATGGCCGTGCCTTCGATCAATACCTTG
>Ga0206956_1060_pt2 | contig 31990 bp, 35 predicted proteins | sample Alteio_BWOrgHeat_35_FD_153252 | JGI IMG/M metagenome (GOLD analysis project Ga0206956, IMG submission 153252) | Enriched cells from forest soil in Barre Woods Harvard Forest LTER site, Petersham, Massachusetts, United States -... | ecosystem: Environmental > Terrestrial > Soil > Temperate forest >...
GTCCTCCATCATTCGTCTGCTGTTAGAATTAAATGGCGATGGTCTTGCCTTTCGTCCGCGAACAGATCACGGACGAAAGGCAAGACCATCGCCATTTAATTCTAACAGCAGACGAATGATGGAGGACGGGCGTCCGCGTCAAGCAAATGAAGTCCGAGAGGCCCGAGCCAGTCCGAACGGGTTGTTGTCGTCCCGAGCGTAGCGAAGGATCTGCAGTGCTCTAACATTCAGTCAAACTGAGGGTTGCCCGGTCGATGGACGGAACCGCGATTCTCTGCCATGGCTGCTCATCTGGCTTCGCTTCGATTCCCCATACCCACCTGAGTGGTCTATAGTGTTGACAGTCCTTTCCATTCTGCAAGTGACAAAATCTACGGCACGCCGGTCGCGATGAATATCGAGAAATCCTGCTACTCAATGAAATGCACCGTTCTGATTTGCTTGTTCACCCTTGTTTTGTGCGGCCATTCACTGGCGCAAGCGACGCCAGCATCCGCTCACACGGCGAACTGCTCACCAGCGCTACTCGACATCGATGGCAACAATATATGGGTGAACGAGGAGGGCAAAGGAAACATCACCGTCGTCTTCGAATCCGGATTTGGCAACGATTCGAGCGTATGGTCGCAGATAACGCCGAAAATTCAGGCGGCCGGCGTGCAGACCTTTGTCTACGATCGTGCAGGAATGGGTAAGAGCACAATCAACACGTCTACGCCGTACAGCATCGACAACGATGTGCATATCCTCAGGTCGGCGCTCGCGAATTGCCACATCAAAGAACCGATTGTAATGGTCGGGCATTCCTACGGTGGTGCGATCAGTTTGCTCGCTGCATCCGAAGACCCGGACATTGCAGGGCTTGTTCTGATCGAAGCGGTCGTTCCAAATGTCTGGACGCCGACGGAAGTCGAAAACAATTTGAAGATGATGCGCCCGCAGTATGATGAGATCCGTGAAAAGGCCCCTGACCTCGCCAAGGTGGCCATTCCCTGGGCTGAAGCTATGCCCGACACCGCAAAAAAAGTGAATGCGCTGCGCGTTTCCGAGGTGCTGCCGATTATCGACATCGAAGCCGAAAAAGGACAGAACACTCCTGAAAGCACTCAAACATGGCGCGAGGCGCACAAACAGTTCACCGAAGGAAATCCGCACCGTGAATTCCTCATGGCGATGGGCAGTTCGCATAAAGTGATGGCCGATCAGCCGGACCTGGTTGTGAAGTCGATCCTGAAAATGATCGAGACAGTCCGTGGAAAGCAGACCGGCGCGAAATAGAGCTGCGTTCTGCGCGGTTAAACTCCGCGCCGTAGGTGTAACCGGCGATCCGAAGACCCTAAGATCTAAGGCCCAACCCTGGTCACAGCAACGACTCGATGCCCCTCTGCGTGAGCTGATGGCTGACATCGAACAGGCCAACCCCGACTCCAGACTGCCAACAGTCCGCTTGCCTTCACGCTCCACAACCGGCAGGCCCGAAAGTTGGACTGGTTTGGCAAGTCAGCCGTGCAGGACAACGGAGAGCCAATGCGCGAACGCGTCCGCTTGATCGCGTTGCAGGGTCGCTCCAACCTGGTTCCGTACCTGGTATTCGTCGCGCCCGATGCAGACTTTGAAGCCCTACAACCGACGTTCGAACGCGTGTTGGACAGCCTGCAAGTTCGCTGAAAATAGCAGCCCCTGATGGCCGATTCGGCGCCCGGCAGTTAACTCGTTCCACCCATTGCATTTAGAGACAATGCACGTACGGTTGTGTACATATAGAGTAGCCTGTACAGAATGTTCCACGTGGAACACTTCTTAGAAAAGAAGAGCAGCCTTACGCTCGCAGCAACGGCCGGGTCAGGCAGGTCGGGCCGCCGCTGCCGTTGATGCACAGCTCAGAGCCAGGGAAGGTTCGCACATCGAATCCCGCAGCGCGAAGCTTTTCATTCGTCTTTGCGTTTTCTTCCAACGCGAGCACGCGCTTGTCGCCCAACGAAAGTACATTGCAAGCCAGCGTATCCCGCTCGGAATATTCAATCTCGATGAGGTTGAAGCCACGCGCGCGAAGCAGGTCGACGGTTTCGACCGCAAGCCAGGGCAAATCGACGAGAACAGTTTTCTCATCGAGCAAACTGATCAGCGACATCAAGTGCAGGCAAGCCGCAGGCCCCGGCCCATGCGGCAAAGGCGCCGAGAGCACCTCGACTCCCTTGGGTTTGAGCAGGGCTCGCATCTGCTGAATGCCTTGTGCATTGGTTCGATAGCCGTGGCCGACGAGCAGCGTCTTGGCGTCAAGCCATACCATGTCTCCGGCTTCCGTGGTTGCCGGAGCCGTAATCTTGGCCAGCATGGGAACGCCCAGAATCTGGCAGAAGGATCCATGATGTTTGCCTTCAGGAACGCGGTTGGCTTTGCCCGGACGCATCAGGATCAATCCGAAGTCCGTCGGCAACGACGCATCGTGAGCATAAACAGCATCGAGGGAAAGTTCCATGGCCGGAGGAATATCTTCAACTTCGGCGCCACACGATTCCAGTTCGCGACACAAAGCTTCGTGCTGCGCTTGCGCCACCTCGAAATCCGGCGCATGCACGAAACCAAGTTCCCGCCACCTGGCCGCCCGCTCGGGTTGATGCCAGCAGGCTGTGCGTGGCGAACAGACAAGCACGCGTTTCAATGCGCCCGCCATGGAATGGCCGTTGAAACGAGGCGTGGTCGCCGGGGTGATCCCGTCCATGACTAATTTTTCGAAGCCGCTAGCCATAAAGGAAATCTAAACTGGTGATATGGCAAAAGCAATATGGGAAGGCGCTGTTCTCGCTGAATCCAATCACTGCGTCGAGGTGGAAGGCAACCAGTATTTTCCTCCTGACGCCATCAAACAGGAATATTTCAAACCCAGCGAAACTCATTCCGTTTGTCCGTGGAAGGGCACAGCCAGCTACTACGACCTCGAGGTAAACGGCAAGAAGAATCAGGGCGCGGCGTGGTACTATCCCGAGCCTAAACCCGCAGCCAAGCAGATCAAGGGGCACGTTGCCTTCTGGAAGGGTGTGAAGATCGAGAAGTAGAGAAGTGGATGGGCAAATCTTCTACGAGGGCGAAGGGACGGCAGCGCTTTACTTTGTGCTAGAATGTAAAGTGATGGCACAGGCGACGATTTCTTCTAAGAATCAAATTGTAATTCCGCGGGAGGCGCGGGAGGCGCTCGGCTTAAAGGCCGGCGATAAGGTGCTGGTGGTGGTCCGAGGAAAGAGAGTACTGGTGCTGCAGAAACCCAGTTCTCATAGGGCGGCGATTCGAGGTTTGGCGCGTACGGCCTATCCATCCCAGCATCTCCAAGGGGAGCGTCGGAGTTGGGAGTAGAGCGCCTTCGGCTTTTTCTCCGGCGTCACCGCCGGATCGCTCTCGACACCAGCGTCTTCATTTACCAGATGGAAGCGAATCCCCGGTACCTCGCGCTCACAGATTCTGTCTTTTCATGGGTGGAACGGGAAGGCCATGAGGCCGTGACCTCGACAATCACAATGACGGAGTTGCTGGTTCCATCGTATCGCGACAGCGACGAGCAGAGCGTTGACGCATTTTACAGTTTGCTTTCCACGTATCCTAACTTGCGATGGATGGCGCCTGACTTGGAAACGGCGGACCTGGCAGCGCGAATGCGCGCCATGTATCGCCTCCGGACGCCAGATGCGCTGCAGGCAGCCGCCGCTCTCCGAGCGCAGGCGACGGGGTTCGTCACAAATGACCCAGTTTTCGCGCGAATTGGAGAGTTCGAGACAGCAATCCTAGATCAGCTCCTGTGATGCGCGGCAGCGCGGATTGTTTTCCATACATGATCGCTAAAGGACAAGACTCGACAGGGTTATTGGCCAATGGCTAAGCGCTCGGGATCGTCGAGCTTCCGCTTGGCTCCTAAAACTCCATATGAGCGCGGAACGAGGGCACAACCACCGGGCCGCGGTCGCGGTTGTATCCGGGATCGTTGATGTGCTGCACGCCCGGAGCGACGTAAATGCCACGCCACACGTGGACCGTGTAATACGATTCCACGATATATTCCCGGCCATAATTCAACCCGCCATCACCGAGGAGAAAGCCGAGACCTCCGTCGGCAAGGTAGGTCTGATGATCTTTGCAAATTGCGTTGGTCACGAAAGCTACGCCCGCCCGGTCCTGCTTGCGATGCCACCACGCGCCCTTAGCTCCGACACCTAAATCAAAAGTTTGGTCGACTTCCGTGTAGGCGAAAGATTCAGTCTTGCCGTTGTTCCAGCCGAAGCGGCCAAACGCCGTCAGGTATCGCGTGAGATTCTGCTCCAGGTTCACGCCGAATCCATATTTGCGAGTGATGTGCCAGGGATGGGCGGTGATTTCCGGAGTGGGCGTGAGGCCTGCTTCAAAGTTGGCGTTAGCTTCGCGATAGATCCCCATGTTGGCGTAATTGGTGTAGGCCAACAGTCGGACTACCCCGGCCTTTTTCGGGATTACGCCGCGCCGTAATTCATATTCGAAGTTTTCCGCGTGGGCTTGCCACACCTTGTATACCAGATCAATTCCGTTCGCGACCTTGGGCATCAGCCCTTCGACAAAGCGGAAGCCCCAATTGCGGTCTTCGTAATCGGCAGTTGCGCCCACGGTATAACCGCGCGTATCGGCGGCATAGTCCCAGGCGCCGTTGTTGTCGACAGTCCAATTCGTGAATTGAAAGTGAGTATCCGAGCCGACCGAATTGATATCAAGAAAATCTGGCAGGCTGAACTTTCCGAAGCGAACTTCCAGCCGGCGGCGCGGCAGTTCGTCGAAGAGGGAGAAAGCAGTGCGATCGCTTTCAATCTTATCCTTGCTCAACGCAAATACTTTGTGAATCATCCCCCGAGCCAGATAAGGCGCTTTGCTCAGCAGTGGGTTGCGCACGATATCGAGATCGGTATTGCCCGCCAGCCCGAAGCCCTGGCTCAGCGCTGATCCGCCGGCTTCTTCCACGTCGGCCAGAATCTCAGTCGAGTTATTAAGGCCCACGCCGGTGTAGAGGGTCAACACGCGCGACGTAGCTTTTTCATAGTGCGGACTCAGGCTGTGCGCCCCGCTGTAGAGCGCGGGGAATGAAGGATGGGTCTGGAAAATGAAATTCATCTGCCCTGAAAGCCAGAAACGCGTGTCCTTGAAATGGGGGAACATCGTCTCTACGCTGTCGTCCGGCGATGCATCAGAGGGCGGATCAGGCTCATTTGTCCCAGACGCCGCGCTCACCACCTGCACCGCGTTCGGCTGCTGCGGCGCAGATTGATCCTGCGCTTGCTGCGCAATCGCGGAGAAAGGGCCGGCCAGCGCAATCGTCAACCATAAAAAGAGAGGCAACCTTGTCCGCGATCCCGCCATATTGAAAATGAATTTCAATTTCATAATCGCAGACTAGCCAGAGGAAGAATTTCACTCAAGGTGCGTTATCGCCCTCCCTTGTGATATTCGTCACCTTGTTAACCTGACTATATCATGGGATGTTAACTATAGTTAACCACCACTAGCCGGGCATTCGGCCAGGTAGTTGACGAGCATTCAAAGCTGAAGCAATGCTCGTCAATTCACCCAGCCTACGCAGCGTTCGTTAAAGGAATGTTACAGGTTGCGCTTGATGCCCTCAGCGTTGCTCGACTGCGGCCCAGTGCATGCGAAGCTGCCGGCGGCCGCATTCGTCGGTGACCACGACCCAGCTCATGCGCAAAGACTTGTGTTCCGTCTTCGGTTCCACGCGCCAAGAAAAGTTCTCTTCGCGGTGAATTGCGCTCACGAGCTGCGTCGTCGCCATCGTCATTGGCGGTGCGAATCGAGTCATGCAGTTCATCGTCGTTCCCCTCCTTTCTCTGGATTTCAGCTACCATGCGATTTACGCTCCTTAAGGGATTTAGGCGGCCTTGGCCCGCGATGGATTTCCCTTCTGAAAATCTTATATCATACCCCCCTACGGTATTGTAAAGGGAAAAGTCGAAGAAAGCAGGTAAAAATGCAAGATAAGATTCCCGAAATTTCAAAAGAGAAACAGAAGCTTCTGTTTCGCATCAAGCGAATCCGTGGCCAGTTCGCGGCCGTCGAGCGCGCCCTCACTGCCGGGGATGAATGCGCCGACATCCTCATGCTCTTGGCCGCCATTCGCGGCGGGGTCAACGGTTTGATGGCAGAGATCCTGGAAGATCACATCCGCCTGCACATGATGAATCCTGATCACGCCGTGGATTCGCCCGAAGAGTTAGGTGAGGATTTGATCGGCTTGGTTCGCGCGTACCTGAAGTAATTGAGCGCGGGCAAAAAATGAGGACAGCTCGGAGCCCCCCGAAGCTGTCCTTGAAACCCTCCCGGTTAGAAGGGCGTGTACTGAGCAGAGACTACCCAAAACGTGTTTCAGGACTGTTGCGAGACTGTAAATATCCGGTGAATTCCATATCTTCCGTGAACCAAGTCCGGGCCACAAAAAGTACGATGCACCTCCCAGTCTTGGCTTTTCGCGGTCTTGCGGCCCCTCGCTGTTACCATATAGGACCAGTTCTTCGGAGAGCCCATGGCCCGCAAAACCGAGATATCCCGCAAGCTGCAGCAACGCGCCGAGCAGATGATTCCCGGCGGCGTGAATTCGCCGGTTCGCGCCTTTGGTTCCGTGGGCGGTGACGCGCCCTTCATCGTGCGCGGGCAGGGTTCGCACATCTTCGATGCCGATGGCAACGAGTACATCGATTACGTCGGCTCGTGGGGTCCGCTCATTCTCGGGCACGCTCCGTCCAAAGTGATCGAAGCCATCATGGATGCCGCCTGCAACGGCACCAGTTTCGGCGCCTCCACGCCATCCGAGGCCGATCTTGCGGAAATTGTGCTGTCTGCATTCCCTCACATGCAGAAAGTCCGTTTTGTGAATTCAGGCACGGAAGCGACCATGTCCGCCATCCGCCTCGCGCGTGCTTACACCAAGCGCAAATACATTGTGAAATTCGAGGGCTGCTATCACGGACACTCCGACGCGCTGCTTGTAAAAGCTGGCTCGGGGATTGCCACACTCGGCATCCCGGGCTCCGCCGGCGTTCCGGAGGAATTCATCCAGTTCACGCTGGCTTTGCCTTTCAATGACACCGACGCGCTTGAACATGCATTCAAGAAGTTCAAGCACGAGATTGCCTGCGTCATCGTCGAACCAGTGGTGGGCAATATGGGTTGCGTACCGGCCCCTGGCGGATATCTCGCGGCCCTGCGGTTGATCACCCAGCGGGAAAAGAGTGTGCTGATTTTTGACGAAGTCATGACCGGATTTCGCCTGGCGTTCGGGGGCGCTCAGGAACTTTACGGCGTGACTCCGGACTTAACCACGATGGGTAAAATTATTGGCGGCGGACTTCCGGTGGGCGCTTACGGCGGCCCCTCGGAGATCATGAACATGGTGGCGCCGCTCGGGCCTATGTATCAGGCGGGCACGCTCTCGGGAAATCCGCTGGCCATGGCTGCTGGCTTAGCGACGTTGCGTCACTTGCGGGAAAACAAACAGGAAATTTATCCGCGTCTCGACAAGCTTAGTGGCGAACTGGTCGAAGGAGTCGCGGCTGCAGCCAAAGACGCAGGCGTGTCTCTTTGCTATAACCGCGTAGGCTCCATGTTCACCTGGTTCTTCACTCCGGGTCCAGTCACGGATTGGGACTCGGCGGCGAAGTCCGATACCGAAGCCTTCGGCCGCTTCTTCCGCGCCATGCTGGATAACGGGGGTCTATCTGCCGCCGTCGCAATTCGAAGCAGCGTTTCTAGGTGCTGCGCACAGCGACGAGGACATTCAGAAAACGATCAATGTGGCCAAGCAGGCGTTCGCGTCGGTGCACGCGTAACCCACACCGGAGCCCGCTAGGCGAAGATCGCGCAGCTTCCGGGGTGAAAATTCCACTTTCCGTCTTGTTTTCTGCCCTGAATGTAACCGCCCTGCCCGCACTCGCCGAATGCGCAGGCGTCGAAGAATGCGAACAACGCCTCGGTGTGGTCACGATTAAAGGCTACGCGTGAAAACGTGATCAGATGGAAAGTGCCGGGCGGCAGATCCGGAGCAGTATCCACTTCTTTGTAACTCCACGGAATTCGCAGATTGGCTGCCGAACTGAGATCAAGCGGATATTGTGCTTCGCCCAAGGCATGTAGCTGCTTCATGAGCGACCGATTCACGCCATCTTTCTCGAGTGCAGTCTGGCAAGACGTCTGGAGCGGATCAAACGCGCCGGTTCGGCTGGAAAAATAAAGATGTTCGGGCGGATTCTTTCCAAAGTGCGCTATGGTCCACTCCGAATAGAGCGCGTACTCGTCGGCTCCGACTCGGTTGGGGATTTCGCGCGCACAACCGGACAACACCGCAATCGAAACGAGAGCAGCCAGCAGCCTCAAGCTCATGGCGCAACCTCAGCAGGCAACTGAGGACAGATTGCTGCCTGCGTTTTCATGCATCATCTCCGGGATCGTTACAAACTCGTACCCTTGCGCACAATAAGTGGCAATAAGCCGATCGGCGGCGATCACAGTTTGCGAACGATCCGCTCCAAATGCCGCATGGCCGCCGTCGTGCAACAGGATTACATCGCCTCCGCGAATCTGTTGGCTGATTCTTGTTTCGACGTATTCCGCCGGCTTTCCCTTCCAGTCCCAACCGGTCACATTCCACATCACCGGCTCTAGACCAAGGGCTCGCGCAATTTTCAAAGTGCCAGGCCGGCGTCCGCCAAATGGAGGCCGAAAAAGCCGGGAATGTTCGCCCACGGCATCTATCAGGGCCTGCTCACAATCCCGCAGTTGCATCGTGGTCTCGCGCGCAGAAGCAAAGATCAGATTCGGATGGTTGAACGTATGATTGCCAACGATGTGTCCTGCCCGCACCAACTCACGTGCGATATCCGGCCTTTGCTTCACGTAGCGCCCGATCAAGAAAAATGTTGCCTTCACATTGTGCCGGGACAGAACCTCCAACAAACGCAATGTGTGTGGGTCGTTGGGTCCATCGTCGAAAGTCAGCGCCAGTTGCCTGGATCCCCGCCTCAGCCCGGTGAACGCCCGGCCATACCACTGCCCGGTCGGCGCCATGGACTGGTAGCCAGCCGCGACAGCCGCGGCCGCAGCGAAACCCGCGCCAATGACGAAGCTAGCCACAATGTCGCGATTGTAAATTGTTTCTCCGCCTCTGTGACTCTGGGATGCACAGGGGTTACTCTTCCCTCAATTGCGCTCGAAGCTTTGTCGGGATATCCTGCCATTCGAAGCTCGAGCCCATGGCCAACCTTTTCGAATTACCCCGCTACATTGCTGTAGAAGGTCCCATACGCGTCGGTAAGAGCACGCTGACGCGGATTCTGGCTGAACGTCTCAACGCCCAGCGGGTCATGGAAACCGAGGACAATCCCTTTCTGCGCGCCTTTTATGACGGCGAACGTGGTGCGGGATTCCAGGCCCAGTTCGCTTTCCTGATTCGCCGCTTCGAACAGCTTCGCGCGCTCGACCTTGGGCCGCGGTCGCAGAAGTCGGTGGTCACGGATTTTGTGTTTGAAAAAGATAAGCTCTTCGCCTGCCTCAATCTCAACGATCAGGAACTCGAAACCTACAACCGCTACTACAACTATTTTCGCGAACAGCTCCCCACGCCTGACCTGGTGATTTATTTGCAGGCCAGTCCCGAAGTTTTGAAAAAGCGTCTGAAGAAGAAAAATGCGCCGGGAGAGAAAGCCATCAACGAAGAGTATCTCGAAGAAGTGATCAAGGCTTACGAACACTTCTTTTTTCACTACACCTCATCCGACCTGCTGATCGTGAACACTTCGGAAATTGATTTCGTCGAGCGCAACGAAGACCTGCAGGAGCTACTGAGAAAAGTCTCCGCCCCGATCAAAGGCACCCAATATTTCCTGCCCCTGGGAAACCAAGAAGCCGCCAGCGCCTGAACCATCGGCCCGCTCCGGCTGTGGTCGAGCTCGAAAGATCATTTGACACCCCGAAATCACTAAGCGCTGCTTTGCGGCCCATCATCATTGCAGATGCTTCAATTTCCTTCTTGAACACTGGGGCCATAGTTATTACAATAGTAATAACATAGCGGAGGACACATGGTTGAACTGAAGGTCCGCAAATTCGGCAACTCGCTTGGGGTGGTCCTGCCCAAGGAAGTCATTGGTCGGCTGCGCACAAAAGACGGCGAACGCCTTTTTCTGATCGAATCGGGGGAAGGCGATTACCGGCTTACACCTTACGATCCGGCGTTCGAGAAGAAAATGACAAAGGCCGAGCAGATCATGGCTCGCTATCGCAACACACTTCACGCCCTCGCAAAGTGACAATTAGCGGTGACCACTAGAAAAGAGCCGCTCTGGATCGAGGAACGGGACGTGATCGCGATCCATGACCGCCTTGTAGATGTTCACGGCGGTGCGTCGGGATTGCGCGATCGAGGTCTTCTGCAATCCGCCCTGGCTCGTCCCCTCCAACATTACGCGTATGCTGCTTCTCGCGACATCGTCCAAATGGCCGCTCTCTACACGGCCGGTATCGTGCGCAACCATCCGTTTGTCGATGGTAATAAGAGGACTGGTTTCGTAGTCGGCGTTCTCTTCCTTGAGCTCCACGGCTTCGACTTCAAGGCCAGCGAGGAAGACGCCACCCAAGCCGTCTGGGACCTGGCAGCAGGCAAGCTCGACGAAGCTGGATACGCCGCTTGGCTCCGTACCAACAGCAGACGCAAGCGGGGACGATAGGTGCCCTTACTTCTCATGCCTCGGCAATGCATAGACTGCCAGCGCCTTCCCAACTTTTGCAAACTCGGGATCGGCCGTGACCAGCCACGCGCCACGTTCGATAGCCAGCTCGGCGGCGAAGGCATCGGCATATCCCAGACTGTGTTTTTGCTTCAACGCGCCGGCCCGGGAGGCTCGCTCCCGATCCACACTGATAACCGCAACCGGCATCTCCTGCAACCTCGCTTCGGCTTCACGAGCCTTCGCCTCGCCGTGGCGCCTCCACGCGATATAGAAGACTTCGCCCCAATTCACTGCTGACATCAAGAGCGGTGAATCCTGTCGCAGGGCTTGTTCCAGCAGGTGTTCAACTTTTCCCGCAGCGCCCTCACGGTCCTCGAATAAGCCGACCAACGCGTTAGCATCAAGCACATATCGCCGCGCGCTGCCACGAGAGAACGCCGGAGTCATTGCTTTTCTCTTTTGCGCTCTCGTTCGCGTTCCGAGAACAAGTCCTCAAACATGGATGGTGCGCCGGGCGCAGGCTTCAGGAATCCCCTGATCTCGCGCAACCGCTGGGAAGTAATTGGGGTCAGCACTAGCCTGCCACGCTCTTCAATCCATGTCGCAGGCGTGCCTTTCTCTAGCCCGAACTGTTCACGCAACTCGACCGGAATCACCACTTGCCCTTTGGAACTGATGACTGTTCGATAAGCTTTCATTGTGAGACTATCTTACCTTATAGTAAGACACACTGCAATGGTCTTACCTACGTAATCAGACCCTCATTCTGGATCGTAGTGATAACCATCGACGAACCCACACCTCAGGGTCTACAATGACGTCAGCAGCATCAAAGATGTGTACGGGCTCTATCCGCCAAGGCGGAGGGGCACTGGAGGACATCGTGAGCATCGCACCGGTTGGCGAACCTCGCCAAAAGATTACTGTCGCTTCCCTTCGCGAGAAGAAACTTCAACATCAACCCATCACTTGCCTGACCGCCTACGACTACGCCAGCGCCCGCTTGGTCGACGAAGCTTCAATCGACATCGTCCTGGTCGGCGACTCGTTGGCCATGACCATGCTTGGCTACCCGGATACGCTCTCGGTCACGGTCGACGAAATGCTTCACCACACCAAAGCCGTGCGGCGTGGCGTGAAGCACGCGATGCTTGTCGCCGATATGCCCTACGGCTCTTACCACGTAGGCGCGGATGATGCATTGCGCAATGCGGCCCGCTTCGTAAAAGAAGCAGGCACCGAAGTTGTAAAGATCGAAGGCGGAGAGAAACGCGCCGACCTGATTCGCCGCGTCATCGATGCCGAAATTCCCGTGGCCGGGCACATCGGACTGACTCCGCAATCGGTGAATGTCATGGGAGGCTACAAGGTTCAGGGCAAGTCCCTAGCCGAGATCGAACAACTGATGCGCGATGCGGTGGCTCTCGATCGCGCAGGCGTGGCCTTTTTAGTTCTCGAAGGCATTCCGCGCGAGGTCGCCAGCATGATCACCGCCGAGGTCGCGACTCCGACCATCGGCATCGGCGCCGGCCCAGATTGCGACGGACAGGTGCTCGTGTTCCACGACATTCTGAATCTCACCTTCACTCCGCCTGCGAAGTTCGTTCGCCGCTACGGGGACGCCGCCGCGCTCATCACTGACGCTGCGCATGCCTTCCGCGAAGACGTGATCGCGCATCAGTATCCCGCAGATCGTGAGTCTTACCATTTGTCCAAAGAAACGCAGCAGGCGCTCGAAACCGTGCTCGAACGCAAACGAGGCATGCGTCGATAGTAAACTGCTGGCATGAGATATTTGCTTCTTAGTGTCATGGCCGCGAGCTTCACCATGCTCGCGTCCTGTGCCAAGCCGCCCAGCGCGCCCGCACAAGCTGCTGCGTCTGCCGGCCCGGAGGCTCGTATCCAACAAATCCCTCCGGCCGATCCGCAGAAATACGCCGCGCTGAAAGACATGAAAGCCTGGCGAAATCCTTACTTGATTGTCCGGCTCGACGGAGTTGGACTCCTCGACGTCAGCAACAGCGAACAGCAGATCGTCGACCCCGATAAATTGCCCGATGCCCTCGCGAAGCTGCCCGCATCCGCATGGCCTTACGGCCGCGTAGTTGCGATTCAGGAGATCAGCGCCAACGCCTCTGGTCAGGACCACGCAACTCTTCTCAAGAATAGGGGTTTGGTCGCTGGATCGCTGAGAAGCATGCACGTAGATATAAACTGGGTTCCATCTTCCTGAGACCGGCGCAATGAAAATCTGCAAAACAATCGACGAAATGCGCGCCACTTCGCGCGCGGCGCGGCACTCAGGAAAGCGATTGGGATTGGTCCCAACCATGGGCGCGCTGCACGACGGCCATCTGTCGCTGATGCGCGCAGCCAAATCGAAATGCGATGCCGTCGCCGCTTCGATTTTCATAAACCCTCTGCAGTTCGGCCCTACCGAGGATCTCGCGAAATATCCCCGCACCTTCGACCACGACGTTCAGATGCTTGAAAAAGAATCCGTGGACATTCTTTTCGCGCCCGCGCCCGCCGAAATGTATCCTCCGGGCGCCGTCACCTACGTCACCGTCGAAGGCCTCAGCGGCAAGCTGTGCGGTAAATCGCGTCCCGGACACTTTCGCGGCGTCGCCACAGTCGTCGCCAAGCTGTTCCACATCGTCGAGCCCGACGTGGCATTCTTCGGACAAAAAGACGCTGCGCAAGCCACCATCATCCGTCGCATGGTGCGCGATCTGAATCTGCCCATTGAGATCGCTGTTTGCCCGATCGTTCGCGAGCCCGACGGCCTGGCCATGAGCTCGCGCAACGTGTACCTCAGCCCGCAGGACCGCAAGTCCGCGACCGTCCTGAACCGCTCTCTGATTGAGGTTAAACAACGATTCGATCAAGGCGAGCGCAACCCGACAGCACTAATCAAAGCCGCCAAGAAAATCCTGGCGCAGGAACCCACCGTCCGTCTGGACTACTTCGAGATCGTCGATCCCTCCACCCTCGACCCCGCGCCGAAGCTAGCCGGCCCCGCGCTGGTAGCCGTCGCCGCCGTGGTAGGCACCACCCGCCTGATCGACAACATTCTGCTGCAACCCTGAGAGGGGCTCACCCTTTGTCATTCCGTGTCCCCCTTTGTCATTTCGTGATTCCCTTTGTCATTCCGAGCGAAGTTAGGAATCTGCTTTCGCTCGTCCCCGCTACACTCCCGCCTCCCGCGCAACAAATGCCGAGCCTGCCGCCGCCTGCGCCATAAAACAGAGCTCAGCCCGCTTGTCCGCGTGCCTTGCGCCCCGCGGTCCCCAAGTGCGAGCACACCTGGTAATGGACACGCCAACAGGCTCGAATATTTTTCACACCATGCACCAACTTTCATCTACCTCAATTCCCCAAAAGCAGTTATAGTTATTCCGCTCAGCGATTCACTGACGACAACTGGCCTGTTTTGATGGCGCGAAAAAGTGGTTCCACCATCTCGCAGGAGGAGTTGTATCCACCGGCCCACGAGCCGGCGCGCCCAGCGCCCGACGGCGCACTCGACGACGCGCGGATGCTCGACCTGGACGTGGAACAGGAATCGCCCTTCCTGCGCGGACAAAAGCGCGTCTCCGTTCGCCGGGGATCTTTGCCCAAAAAAGCCGCCACTGGCCTGACCTGGGGCATCCTCGCGGCGGTCGTCTTATTCATCGGCAGCACGGCGGTTGCGGCCTTGTATCACTACGGCGAACATTCGTGGCGCTTCCGGGTTGACTCCAGCGATGACATTGAAATCACGGGACTGCAGAACGTCACTCGCTATCAGGTATTGGAAGTCATGGGCGGCGACATCGGACGCAACATCTTCTTTGTGCCGCTGAGCGAACGAAAGCAGACTCTCGAAAAAATCCCCTGGGTCGAATCGGCCAGCGTGATGCGCTTCGTTCCCAATCGCCTAAAGATTGAAATTCACGAACGCACGCCGGTAGCCTTCGCCCGCGTCGGCTCCAAAATCCTGCTGATCGACCCCGTAGGCACGCTCATGGATCTGCCCGCGGCGGGCAAGAAAAAGTATTCGTTCCCGGTGATCCTGGGAATGAATTCTGGCGAGCCCACCTCCACGCGCGCCGCGCGAATGAAAATCTACAACGACCTGGTCAGCCAACTGGACGCGGGCGGGACACACTATTCGCAGGAACTCAGCGAAGTGGATCTCTCCGACCCCGAGGATGTAAAAGTTCTCCCCAGCGACCCTCAAGGTGAAGTGCTGGTGCACCTGGGGTCGTCCAATTACCTCGAACGCTACAAGGTGTACGTGAGCCACGTGCGCGAGTGGCGCCAGCAGTTCGACAAGCTGGAATCCGTCGACCTGCGCTATGACGGGCAGATTATCGTGAACCCCGATTTACAAGGGACGATCAAGCAACCGCCGCTTTCGAAGTCATCTGCTAAGGTCGCCATGGCAGCGGGAATGAAACCGGCCGCGCTGATCACGCAAGTTCCCGCGCAAAAATCGACGCCCGTTCTCGCTCCAGCCTCAAAGCCGCTGACAAAAGCCGTGGCAAAGAAAGTCGCAAAGAAACCGCACCACAAAGTGGCAGCAAAAGCGACACCCGCACAAAGCGCGCCGGCTCAAAATCTATCGGCCCAAAATCAAAGCGTCGCGAAAACCATCGCTCCGACGACGCCGTCCCCGTCCGCTCCGAGCCCGATCAAAACAACTCCAGCTGCACCGCCGGCTACAGGAACAGTCGCCGTGAAACCAGGAAGCAAACCGAGTCCATCGATTGCCAAAGGAGAGGACCACCCATAGGCATGGCGAATCCGCAGCACAATTTTCTGACGGCAATTGATGTGGGCAGCGCCAAGACCTGCGTGCTGGTGGCCGAGGTCACCGACTCCGGCCTGCGCTACCGCGGACACGGAATTTCCGAATCGCGCGGCTCGCGTAAGGGCGTGATCGTCGATCTCGAAAAGGCCGTGGCGTCGATCCAGAAAGCCGTCGAGCAGGCCGAAGATGTTTGCGGCGCTCCCATCGAGCATGCGCTGCTGGGCGTTGCCGGTTCTCATGTTCGGGGCATGAACAGTCACGGCGGCCTCAGTCTGGGCACGCGCGCGCGTGAAATTGCGCGCGACGAAATTCGTCTTGCCGTCGACAAGGCTCGCGCCATTCCCCTGCCCGCGGATCGTGAAATTCTGCACCTGCTGCCGCAGGAATTCATTCTCGACGAGCAAAGCGGTGTGCACGATCCCCTAGGCATGATGGCCATGCGCCTCGAAGTCCGCGTACACATGGTCACCGCTGGCTCAAGCGCAACGCAAAATGTTGTTACCGCTGCCAATCGAGCCGGCGTGCACGTCGATGATACTGTCTTCGAGCCCTTGGCCTGCGCCGATGCCGTGCTCCGCGCCGATGAACGAGAACTCGGCGTATGTCTCATGGATTTGGGTGCAGGCTCAACCAGCCTCATCGTTTTTCAGGAAGGCGCGGTTATTCATACCGCTGTCATCCCGATCGGCGGCGATCATTTCACTAGCGACCTTTCAGTTGGACTCTGCACTCCGTTGGCCGAAGCGGAAAAGATCAAGAAGCTGTATGGCAACGTGATCGTGACCCTGATTCCCGAAGGGAACGAAGTAGAAGTCCCTTCGGTTGGCGACCGGCCTTCACGTTTAATTTCACAACGCATGGTCGGAGAGATCCTCGAGCCCCGCGCCCGCGAACTCTTCGAGATGCTGCGCGACAACCTGCGCCACAGCGGCATGCTCGATGTTTGCGTCGGCGGAATTGTCTTGAGTGGAGGCACGTCGCGTCTGGCCGGGATTCTCGATATCGCCGAATCCGTGTTGCGGCGTCCCATGCGCTTATCCTGGCCAACGGCGCTGGCGAAAATGCCATCGACTTTAGCCGAGCCCGAGTACGCCACAGTTCTGGGAATGATTTTTTACGGCCATCGCTCGCGAATCGCCCGCGGCCTGCAAGACACCCGCTGGAGTTCGCGTCTGATGGGCCTGTTCGCAAAAAAGGGAGCATAAATCTCCACAAGTTTTGCAGTGCAGAAAGAAAATCCATCGAGGTGCAGTAACCATGAAAAACGAAAACGACATTCGCATCAGCTTTAACGAAGAAGCCCGCAACGACGCCAAAATCAAAGTCATCGGTGTGGGTGGAGGCGGCGGCAACGCCGTGAACCGCATGATCGATGCCGGCATGGAAGGCATCGAGTTCGTGGTCGCGAACACCGACCTGCAAGCCCTACGCATGTCGCGTGCTCCCATGAAGATTCAACTCGGTGTCAAGCTCACCAATGGCCTCGGCGCCGGCGCCAATCCGGAGGTAGGCCGCAAAGCCGCGCTCGAAGACTCCGACAAAATCATCGAAGCCCTCGAAGGTTCGGACATGGTGTTCGTCACCACTGGCCTCGGCGGCGGCACCGGCACCGGAGCCGCTCCGATCATCGCGTCACTCGCGAGTGAGATGGGCGCGCTCACCGTCGCCGTCGTCACCAAGCCATTCGCCTTTGAAGGCAAACGCCGCATGCAGCAGGCGGAGCGCGGCATCTCCGAGTTGATGGAATCCGTCGACACCACCATCGTGATCCCCAACGAAAAGTTGCTCGCTGTCGCGCAGGACGCCGGCTTCTTCGAATCCTTCCGCATCGCCGACGATATTCTCCGCCAAGGCGTGCAGGGGATCTCCGACATCATCACCATTCCCGGCATCATCAATCGCGACTTCGCCGACGTGAAAGCCATCATGGCCGGCATGGGCTATGCGGTCATGGGCGCAGCCACGGCCAACGGCGCGCGCCGGGCTACCGAAGCCGCACAAAAGGCGATTGCCTCGCCGCTGCTCGAAGCCGGAGCCATCGACGGCGCCCGCGGCATCCTGATTAACATTACAGGATCGAGTTCGCTGAAACTCGCCGAAGTCCAGGAAGCCTGCACCATTATTCAAAGTGCCGCGCACGAAGATGCCAACATCATTTTTGGCGCCGTGATGGATGAAAAGATGAAGGACTCCGTGAAGATCACAGTCATCGCCACTGGCTTCAAAGACTCCGACCGTCATCACCGGCGGCACGAAGAGCGGCCCACTTTCATAGCTTCCCGAGAAAACGCTTCGCCTCACGACGATTTTTTCGACGAGCCACAACGAGAACGCGAGCTTGATCCCGAGCCGCCGCCTCCGCCGATGGTGATGGAACAATCCGCGCACCAAGTCGCAGTCTCGACCGAATCCATTTCCGTCGACAGCATGCGCAACGCGATGATCGCGAATTTCGAGCAGTCCGACCTCGACGTTCCAGCATTCTTGCGCAAGCGGAATGAAACCATGTAGTAGCTCGATTTAGTGGGAAAACATTTTCCTCTTTAGGAGGTATCGTTCCAGTAACATCGCTAAAGTTACTAAAGGCCCGTACCGTGTGCTTGAGCGACCGCAACCCACTTATCCACAGTGGGTTACATCAACCAGAGGATATTTTGCGGAAAGCAAGTTTTAGATTGCGTATCCAGATGAAGTTTCATAACATCTAGTCTGGTGAGGACTTAGCCAGTGGCGTCGATCATTGGCCGGTTTCTTGCTACATATAGCAGTGAACTCCGGGGACAGGTACAGTAAAGTGAATTCAGGGAATCGTTCCACTGGCATCGGCCTTTTTCTCGCAGGCATCTTTCTTGTAGCGGTTTGCCAGACTGGCATCGCCGCAACCGTCAGCACTCATTCTCTGACCACTCACAAATCCAAGTCCCAAAAGATCAGCGAAAGTCAGCACGCGCGCCGGCGCATGCATCACTTGGCGCACGCTCGCGCTACCACGGCCACAACCACGACGGCGCATACCACGCTGCATGCCCGACATCGCTACTACGAACGTTTCTACACCAGCTCCTTCGCGCAGGATATTACTGAAGGCGACGTCTCCACCGGCGAAGATCCCATTGTGCGCGAAGCCGCTATCGATGCTCTCGGCGGCATGAATGGCACAGTCGTAGCCATCGAGCCCACCAGCGGACGCATTCTGGCCATGGTGAATCAGAAGCTCGCGCTTTCGAGCGGCGCACAACCTTGCTCCACTATCAAACTCTCGGTCGCTCTCGCCGCTCTCAACGAAGGCATTATCACCAAGGAAACCGAAGTTCGTTTGGGTGGCCGCTATCACATGAATTTGACCATGGCACTGGCGCACTCCAACAACGCATACTTCGAAGCGCTCGGCCGTCAATTAGGATTTGAGAAAGTCAGCTACTACGCGCATCAATACGGACTCGGCGAATTGGCCGGCTACAGCATCCCTGGTGAACAGCTGGGTATTTATCCCAACGAAGAAATTTCCTCCAAGCTCGGTGGCGTCGGGAAGATGTGCTCTTTCGGTGAAGGCGTTTCCGTAACTCCGTTGCAACTGGGCGCACTGGTCTCGGCCATCTCCAATGGCGGCACGCTCTACTACCTGCAGCATCCGACGACCCCCGAAGAGATCGCGGACTTCCAGCCCGTTGTAAAGCGCCGCCTGGATATCGCTCCGCTGATCCCTGAAATTTCTGACGGAATGGAAGGCGCCGTGGAGTTCGGCACTGCCCGCCGCCTGCGCACAAATTTCAATGAAGAAGAAGTTCTAGGCAAGACTGGAACCTGCTCCCACGCCGGAACCCGCTTTGGCTGGTTTGCCTCTTACGCCAAAACTAATGTTGGTCACATTGTCGTAGTCGTCTTCCTCGAAGGCGGTCGCCCGACGTTCGGTCCCAAGGCAGCGGAGATTGCCGGATTGATGTATCGCAATCTCTACGATCACAATTTCTTCATGGCAAAACCGACCTTGCCCTCAAATACCGCGACCATCAATCAGCTCAGCGACCCGCGATAAACTTTCTCTGACGCAGCGAAGTAAACGTGCTCATCGCGTGGGAGGCCCGGCGCTCGGTGCCAGACCCGCACCGTATGACTCCGACAAAGCCTGTCTCTCCTCCTCAGTCAATTGCGTCGCAATGCTGCGCATCCTCAAATTAATGTCATTGGCTCGCCTGCCGCTGGCAAAGGCTTCGATCTGCTCCAAAAGGTACGGAGCATTCTGCGTTGTAAGCGACGGGGCTCCCGTCACCAATCCGATAGGACCATGGCACGCTTGGCAAGGTGGCAACCCGCGGCTTCCATCACCAGCCGTGATAAGCCGCACCGCCACCGCTTCATGCTTTGGATCAGGCAAAGGCTGCGGGAAGGCGCGATCGTCCATCGGATCTGGCGCAATCGGCATCATCCAGTAGTAAGCCGCGACGTCGGCCGTGTCTTCCAGTGATAACGAATTGGCAATCGGTTGCATCACCGGAGAGCTTCGCTTGCCCGCTCGGAAATCATCCAGTTGTTTCCACACCACCAGCCGGTCCATGGCCGCCAGGTTTGGCACGGCAGGACTCGAGCTGAAACCCTCGCGGCCGTGGCAGCGGTCGCAACGCCGCGCAATGATCAGCCCGCGAAGTGGATTTCCCGAGGAAGCCTGCGCGATCGTTGTCGCCGTCCACGCCACGTTCGAAGGAATTCGCACCGGAGGTTCAGCAGCGTCCGACCCCAGAAGAAGCGCACTTCCCGAGATCATGACTACGATCGCGACCGCCAGCACGGTCGAACCGATCCGCCTTCTCGATCTACGCGCCACTCCTAACCCCCTACCGTAAAGCACAATCCCTCCTGGCCTCTCGACTCAGGTTTCGAAACGCTTCCGGAGGAACCGCGATCAGCCGGCTTCGCATTGTGTAATGTCCCGGCCCGCAGAACTCATGGCACGGCATCTCGTATACTCCTGCCCGCGCAAACTGCAACCGGGTTTCGACCACATAGCCGGGCACTGCTTTGATCTGGTCCTCGGTCCCGCTGATCGTGAGTTTGTGGACGACGTCGGCGCTTGTGATCCGAAAACGGATCGGAACCCCGGCCGGCACCACCACACACTGCGGAACAAAAAGATACTGCTCCGCGATCATTCGGACCGTCACCGCGCCGCCCGCATCCTCGGTCGATCCCAAATTACTTTCTACAAATTCGCCGCGAAGATGCAGCGTTTGCGGGTTCACGCTGTTGGGCCCATTCAATAAATACTCAAGGCCAGACTCAGCCTGGAAAGGAAATCGCACGGTCAGCCACACGCAGACCAGGGTGATGCTGATCAAAGCCACTCGAATCATCTTCTTCGCACTCGACTTCACTTCCCCGGCAGACTCTTGTTCCGCCGGAGGCGGTGCCAGCGCGACTTTCGAGTTCGAATTGGGCAAGGTCTTTCGCTCCGTCCTTCGCGACTTTACATCAACTCCGAAGACAAGGATGCAACACTCGAATTTCCGGTTACATTTACCTTCACTTGACCAGAGCACCAGGCACACAATCCCGGCAGACTATAATTCACCGATAAGCAATCACCGGCCGCGATCCTCCAGGGAGCACGCCACGATGGAAAAACGCGCCATGGAAGAACTTTGGAAACTCCACACCGACGAGGAATTCCTCCGGCACGACGTCGAAGCCACGCTCGCAACCATGACCGACGACGCCTTCGTCCTCAACATCCCCACCGGCATGGGCGGACGCGGCAAGAGCGAAGTGCGCGCTTTTTATCGCGACAGCTTCGTCCATTTTTTGCCCAGCGACATTGCCATCCAGCTTACCCACCGCGTGCTTGGCGACGATGCGCTGGTCGACGAAATGGTCCTCACCTTTACCCACAGCACGCAAATGGACTGGATTCTGCCCAACCTGCCGCCCACCCACAAGAAGGTCGCCGTCGATCTGGTCGCAGTCGTCTACTTCCGCGACCACAAAATATGCGGCGAGCGCATTTATTGGGATCACGCCAGAGTTCTGCAGCAAGTCGGTCTGATCGCCCCGCGCCAGTCCACTCAGATCGTCTGAAAAAATGAGATCGGAGAACCGCCAACTGACAACCCGTTTTATGTGATCCCGTTTCCAACCATCGTTACTCGTGTAATGTTCGGCAACGGATTCGTAGCCAGCGCCCGTCGTACCTTCGGTGTAAACTCTCAGTAGGATCTTCTATTACGGGCATATTATGAAACGAATCGCATCTCTCATCCTGCTGGTCGCGTTGAGTGCCGTATCGTCAATACCGGCCACGGCCCAAATCTTCACCGGCCCCAATAGCGCGCGCCAAGCCGACAAGGCAGGCATCAAGGAGCAAAAGGCGTTAAACAAAGCCGCCAGGAAACAGCAGAAAGCCGCCAACAAATACCAGAAGGCGCAACGCAAGGCAACCCAAAAGGCCCAACATCGCAGCTAAACATTTTGCCAGAATTTACCAGAAGATTGCGCAGATCCATGCGGCCAAATCAGGACGACGTCAAATAAACCAAATTTTAGACACGACGTCATCCTGAACCATTTTAGACAAAGACGTCATCCTGAACCGGCGGCAGCCGGTGAAGGATCCCGCGTGCAGTGACCCAACTCTACGCGAGCCGATTGAAACCTGATCCGGCCTGGCTCCCGCACACGCAGACGGCGCAAACGCCGCCTTGACCCCAAACACCGAATTTGTCCGAAGAACAAACCGAGAACCGAGAACCGCCAACTGAAAACTGAAAACTGGTCTTTATAATCCGCATTCGCCTTTAACGTTCATGGCGGGCCTCACCCAGACAGCTCCAGTAAACCCGACCGTATTTTTTCAATTAAAGGCGGTCAACGAGCGTAATCGCGATGTTACGCCAACAATGCTTGGCTACATGCAAATTCACCCACGGTTGATAATTGTTCTCATTCGATATATGCTTCACCGGCAGAATCCGGGGCGGGCTACTGAAACTCAAGAGAGAGAAGAGATAGAGATAGAGATGATGAAGACCGGAGAACCCAAGTGCGTCCCGGCGGGAGGGCTGTTTTTTTTCGTTCGGGAGCGTAGTCGGAAGGGGAACCTGTGTGCAAAGACTTAGCAGTTGGAAAACTGCCTGTGCCGTATCTCTATTCTCCGCTGCAATTGCAGTAGCTTCCCCTGCACAGACCTTCAAGACTCTGGCGAATTTCGACGGGAGCAACGGCAGTAGCCCCGTTGGGGTTCTCGTCCAAGGCGCCGATGGGAACTTTTACGGAACAACGGTTGTGGGCGGGACTGGCGACAACTGTCCTGGTGGCTGTGGCACGATTTTTCAGATTGATCCTCGCGGCAACCTGACGACCCTGCATAGTTTGGATTCGACCGACGGCGAAGAACCCCAGGTTGGTCTGGTTCTAGCTACCGACGGAAACTTCTACGGGACAACGTCCAATGGCGGGGCTAGCAACAACTGTCAATCTGGCTGTGGGACGATCTTCAAAATCACCCCAAAGGGTAAGCTGACGACGCTGCACAACTTCGACAATTCTGACGGCGCCAACCCATACGCAGCGCTGGTGCAAGGTGCTGATGGGAACTTTTACGGGACAACCGAGAATGGCGGGACCAACTGCGCCCCCTATGGCTGCGGAACGGTCTTCAAAATCACTGCGAGGGGCAAACTGACCACACTTTACAGCTTTTGCGACGAAACGACCTGCAACGAAGTCGGAGGGCCTGCCAACGGATTGGTGCAAGCCACCAACGGAGACTTTTACGCCACAACCCCCGTTTGGGGGCGCGACTGTGCCCCGCAGGGCTGCGGCACGGTCTTCAGGATGACCCCTGGCGGCACGCTGACCACGCTGCAGAGTTTCGACGACACCGACGGCGCCAACCCATATACGGTGCTGGTGCAAGCTACGGACGGGAACTTCTACGGGACAACCCTGTATGGCGGGGACAACCTCGGCGAATGTGAAGGGCAGGGCTGCGGAACGGTCTTCAAAATCACTCCTGCGGGCAAGCTGACAACACTCTACAGCTTTTGCTCTGAAACGAACTGCGCCGACGGCCTTTACGCCTCTGCGCTGCTGCAAGCTACCGACGGGAACTTCTACGGGACAACCGAAGCAGGTGGCAGCAGCAGTAGTAACTGCCCCACCGACGGCTGTGGCACGATCTTCAAAATCACTCCAGGGGGCAAACTGACCACGCTGCACAGCTTCGAGGGATATCCGATTGACGGCAGCTTACCAGTCGCAGGGTTGGTCCAAGGAACCGATGGGACCTTCTACGGGACAACCAGCAATGGCCGCGTTGACTGCCTCGGCTGCGGCACGGTTTTTAGTCTGTCAGTGGGGCTTGGGCCATTCGTGGAAACAGTGCCCACCTCCGGCGCGGTCGGAGCGACCGTCACTATCCTCGGAAACAATCTGACCGGGGCGACGAGCCTAAGCTTCAACGGCACTCCAGCGGCGTTTACCGTCGTGTCGAGGTCCGAAATCAAGACCGCCGTGCCCGCCGGTGCGACCACTGGCAAGATCGAAGTGAAGACCCCCGAGAAGACGCTTAAGAGCAACTTACTGTTCCGCGTGCGGCAGTGATTTCCTAGATTAAGAAAGCGCTTTCTGGCAGCTTTTCTTTTCCATACAGGTTTACCTAAGCTGACAGGTGATGTAACCAAGCCATATAGCACTCAAAACCCCCAGTCCCAGGGTCGATGAATGTAATCGAGATTTATCAACACTTGACGCGATTAACCTAGTATCATCGCCAGGACTCTCTCAACCGTGCTCGTCGAGTGAACCAACAAAATGTCACATGAACCCACTCTCCACGGAGCAACCCCGTAATAATCGGCCATCGCCTTCGGTCATCGCTGTCGCAGTGTTCTAATTCCTTGGGTCTGTGCTTGTTCTTTGCATATCTGGATATTACTTATGGGGGACCCTTTGGTTTACCCCCCATGAGTTCGCGAGGCTCCCACCTAGGCTTTTTGTTAGATATTTTGTTTTTCTTGAGCTTCCTTTTCTGTTCAGCCTTGTTGCTGCGGCATCATCCATTGGGCTCTTACGCCTCCGCGGATGGGGAAGAACATTGACGCTTTGCCTCGCGACTCTTCCCGTTTCTTCATACGTTCTTGACTTAATTTTTGACCATCCGTTGCCCGGCGAGTTCGATATCCTCCCCGTTCCCAAGATATTCGTTGCGATTTCGGTTCCGGTCAGCATCTGGTGGTGGGCTCTTTTCACCCGCCCCTCGGTTCGCTCTCAATTTCGCGTGCAATAATCCAACGTGGATGTCTCTTGAAACCAGGCGATAGCACTCAACACCTCGTCAACGACTGCCACACCCAAACCGCAGATTATTTGGAAATAGCCGCTAGAACGTGAATGCCACGCCACCGCTCACCGCTCGTGCCGATTGCACCAGGTAAACAGTGTGCCCATCGCTCCCTAGGACGGGAACGTATCCCTGCGCCAGAAGATTGCGCAGATCGACGATGGCCTCGATGTGGCCGGGGAAGAATCCGGTTCCAGGAATCGGTTGCCGGAAAAAGAGATTCAGGAATGGATCAGCGCGTCCCGCCGACGCGTTGAACATATCGACCGGAGTCAGAGCTTCTCCACTCACCCAACGATAGGACGCCATCCAGCGCGTCTTCGACTTGGGAAGGATGCCGCTGATTTTCCCCGCCGCACTCTGCCGCTGCCGCAACACACTCGATTGCGAAACATTCGCCAGGCTCACATTCGGCTGGACCAGATCCAGCACGCCGCCATAGGAATAATCGAATGCGGCCGTCACGTTCGGTGTCAACTGGCGCTGCACCACGAAGCGCGCGCCTTCTGTATGGAAATTGCTTCCCTGATAAGTAAACGTCCCGGAGTATACATCTGGCAGCACCGTTCCATTGTCCGTCGTGAATTCCCCAACCCCGTTCAGCGCCGGATCGGATACGCGGTCCGCATACGCTGCCAGTTGCAGGTTGGTCTTGCCGATGCGCCGCGAAACCGAAACCTCGTGGTGATGCGCGTGTTCGACCGTCGGCGAGTACGCCGTCATGCTCACCCGCGGCGTAGATTCGTCCGGATCCACAGGCACCGAGTCAAAGCCTTTTTCCAGCCGGCTATCCGGTTCCGACGTCGTGTAGGCATATTCCAGCACCGTATTCGGCGAGAGATGGAAATCGGCCTCTCCAAATGGACGGAACGTAGTCACCCGTCCCATGAACTGGATGCTCTCCAGTTCACTGCCGAATTTCACTTCCATTCTGTCGCCCAACCTCACGTCGTCAGAACTGGTCAGCGCCAGCGCCTCGAAATTATGCAGGACAAGGTCGGGCGCGGGTGCATTCCACATGGTCACCGCGATCGATGGCCCTGAACCGTCCATCATGTTGTGCTGGAAGGACGCGCGCAGAACCGAAGTCGGGCAGTTGGTTCCGTATCCCACATTGCCGCGGAATCCAATCCTGTCGGAAGCGAAAATCGACTTCTCCACCGAGAAGCCCGTGCTCATATCGGCGACGCTGCCAAATCCCTCCGACGGTGCCCCAGTGACAAACGACAACGACCCCTTCAGTTCTCGATCGCTTCTTACCGAATCGCCCAATAGAATCAGAGACTGATTATCCGCGGATGGATCGTCCACCAGCCGCAAGATGGGCCGGTTCGAAACCGATCGCAGCACCCACTTCCAATCATCCCGTTCAGCTGGAGTGTGCGCCGGAGTGATCTGAATGGCATCGAACAACGTGTTCAAAGTCACGTTGACTACGGTGTTGCCACCCGCATGAAGTCCAACGTGCTCCCGCAGGGCGGGTAGAAACGCAGGCGCGGAAACTTTGAGATTGTAGACTCCAGGCAACAGCCCTTCAGCGGAGTAGAAGCCATGCTCGTCGGTGAATACCTTGAGACCTTGTGCCGCCGCGCCCAGCACTTCCACCGCGGCGCCCATCTGCGGACTGCCGCCGGCCGCGCGCACGTATCCCGAGATTGTGCCCGGCCTGTCCGCGCTCCACGCCGGAAGCGCCAAACCCAGCATCAGCAACGAGAACCCAAGCCTGCGGAGTATCACCAGCCCGCCACCTCAAGGGAGACCAAGCGTTTCCGTTTACTCTACGGCGAATGTCGCCGAAGGGTCTAACGTCTGCTTGGAGATGTTGTCGTTCACTTTGATTTGAATACGATAAACACCCGGGTCAAGATTGGCCGCCGAAAGAGTTTTCTGCAGGGTCATTTGGTCGCCAATGTTGCCCATCGTGTCCGTGGATTCTACGGTATGAACCACGGCTTTATTCGTCGTCGCATTGATCACATTGTACTCAACCGTCGCCGACGGCTTGTGCGTTTTGTCGTCGACACCAAGATTGTAAACTTGCATCCAGAAGTTCAGCTTCTGGTTGCGTTTGAACAGCATCGGTTTACCATCCGCCGGAGGAACCCGCGGCCGCACTTTCGTCGCCCCTATCACAAACATTCCCGTGCCGATGTTCTTCGAGGCAACGGGCTCGACCAGGTCCGCCACGATCAACGAGGAAGCGTCCAGCCGGTCATCCGCGAAATCTGGAACTTGAATCCCCTTGCTCCACGTTCCCACCCGGTCGCCGTTCACATCTTTTACCACGATGTCCACGCGATAACGCCCCGGTCGCAGCGGTATCGCCTTCCAATACACTTGCGAATTTTCCGCCGCCTTGGCCAGCAACTCGGCGGGAATATCCGCCTGCACCGTGTCTTCAAAAGTCTGCGCGATGTGTCCGCTCAACGTAGTAACCCGCCCGAAAATGTTGACCACGCCGCGCTGTACTCCGTCCTTGTTCGCGAACGTGATGTCGCGGTTTTTCAATTGCACAGTGAAAGGAACCAGGACAGTATCGCCCGTGATTTTCACGAAGTCCGCGCGCACATCGAACGGCATCAAGTTCATGCTGATCTTGTGGCTGACCACTTCCTCCAGATCCTTGAACTTCACTGGCGGAGGAGCTTGCAGCTTGGCAAACCGCTCCAGGCGGTCGAACTCTTTGCTCGCCTGCGTTGTGCTATTCGGCCCCGGTCCTAGAGTCTCCAGTCCATTGCTGGTAAAACGATCGGCTTTACTCGCCATTCCCATCTGCTCGTAAAGCGTCTCTCCGCCATTGGGCGTGTGCAGCAGCGCATCTTTCTCGCCGCGGTCGATGGTCATGTGATAATCGCCGCACATGCATGTGTCCACGAACTCGATTTCCACTTCTTGCCCAATGCCTTCGAGATAGCGATAGCGCCAGTCTTCAAACGGAAACGTCGAAGTGGTTCCCCCGCCTTCTTCGATGGGACGGTCGTAAGTCCCCCCACTGGGATGCGCATCGATCTCGTCCGCCGGCCCATACATGATATAGATGCGGCCGCGGTCGGTTTTCCAGCCGGGGAGGCCGGCGGCGAAGTGTTCGTTGGCGTATTCGATGCGGCGGTAGTGTTCTTCTTTGAATTCGTTTTCTTCGGTGTCCGGGGTGGGATCGCGGCGCTGCCAGAAGGCTTCGATGAACTGATCGCGTTCTTCGTCGTTGGAAAGTTGCTTGAAGGCTTTGCGCTCTTCGTCCGAAATAATGTAAACGACGTCTTCGTCCAGCCACTTCTTGTAGGTCTTGCTGAGTTCCTGCTTCAGGGCCTTCGCGTTTTCTTTCTTTTGCTTTTCGCTGATGGGACGCTTTAAAGGATCGACGGCCTGTCCGGTCTGCGCGGAATTCGTTTGAGCTGGAGTGGTTGCGGGAGCGGTTTGGGCTTGGCCTTGGGTTTGCGCTTCATTATTGCTAGCTGGATTGCTAGCTGGCTTGGCATCCTGCTGCGCTGCTGCGAACAGACTGAGCCCAAAAAGGGACAGTACTAGAACTAAAGAAGATGAAAGAAGGCCGCGACGTAAAGCTACCTGGAACATAGAAGGGGGTACTCCTCGCACACACACTATCTCGTGCATAACATTCTATGTCTTCGGGTACCTGAAGGCAAGGCTAACCCGCACGCACTAAACAAATTGTAGGATGCAGGCAACCTTGTAAGAGGTGCCTGCCTCGCCGGGTTCGCATCCGATGTTTTTCAGGGTTTATTAGACGCTCGCCCTTTCGCGTGGTTGAACCAAAGCACTAACCACAAAGGGCACGAAGGTCCACAAAGGAAAGCACATAGACGTTTGCCTGCGGTCTCTGGCTTTTCAAAATGGCTCGAAATGGGATTATCTGTTTGCTGAGGCTAAAGCGTACTTCGCGAGAATCTTTGCCGTCTGCTCATCCATCGTCCGCTTATCCATCGTCGGCTCATTCGTAGCAGGCTGCCGATCCGGCAGGATGGTTTTGCCTGCCAGAGTCTTGTTCTTGAGGCCGATGTAGACGGCGTTGTAGGCGGTATCGCCCAGGTTTTCGACCTTATGCTTAAACGCGGGGTACCATCGGGACTCGCCGGGTTTGGCAAAGACTTCTTTTACCTTTCCGTTTTCGTCGGTGAAGCGGAGGTGTCCGGCGGTAAGAACGACGACGACTCCGCCGGGATGATCGTGCAGGCCCGACTTCTCGTGTGGGCCATAGTGGACATCGACGACCTGTACCCATTCATTCTCGAAGGCCAACTTGTAATGCTGGGGTTCGACCTTGGTGGGATCCTGTGCCAAAACAGCGTGGAGAGCCAGACACACAAACAGCACCGTCCAGAATAGCCTGGAAAACATTCCTGTCCTCCTGTGCGCGCGAGCTTTAGAAATTCTGCAGGTTTGGGCAACGCTACTCCCGGCCTCAGGCCCTGTCAACGAGCGAAACCGAAAGCGACCCAAAGTGGTTAGTCGGGAAAATCTTGTCAATAGGCAAAAGCTACACGAAAGAGGTTAACTTGTTGCATCCAATCCAAATATAATTCTGGCAAACATGTCATAGTTACCTATTTCACATTGATATAATAGAAGTAGACAATCAAAGAAAGGAACGCGGCCTCTCCAGGCCGCGTTTTTTATTGCCTAAATGAAATCACCCAAGAAATTCAAAGACCAGATGAAGAATTGCAAGCGTCGAGGCGAATGGGCGGAACTCGAGTTTATGGCGCGAGCCGCCAAGGAAGGTTTACGCATGGCCAAGCCGTGGGGAGATTCGTCGCGGTATGACGTGGTGGTTGAAACCGGCGGGCGCTTCCTGCGGGTGCAGGTCAAGTCAACCGCGAACTGTCAGGCTAATGGTGGATACGTCTGCGGCGTCCATCCCAGCCCGAATGGTGAACTTTACAAGCGGGGAGACTTTGATTTTCTGGCGGCCTATCTCACTCCTGAAGACATTTGGTTCATCATTCCGGGGGGATTGATCTTTCGACCAAAAAGGAACTCGATCACGCTGTATGCTGACGGCATGGCGAATGAGTGGACGGCTTATAAAGAGGCTTGGGAGTTGCTGCGCAATCGCCGATGATGAGCCGGAAGATATCACCTGGAGCAGCTATCGGAGTTATGCTTTTGGGGGAGAGGGTGCGGTACGAATCAATCGGTGGGGCCAGGCCAAGATTAACACCCCGGGCGTCGGCAGCATGAGTTCCCACCTTTACAAAGAACGTAAAGGTGGGCCAGCCACCAGTTCCTGCCCGTCGCAAAACGGTACTGCCGTCTACAACGTATGTGACATCAGTGTTCTCGCGGTGTCAAGCACAGCGAACAACACGATTGTTGATGATGTGAACGGGCCAACCTTGTCCTTTCTGACAGACCCCACTGTCGGTATGTATATACTCGGCGAGCAAGTTACTGCAGGAAATAGCAGTGCCCCAATCGGAAACTCCCGATTTAGGACAAGCCCCAGCCTTCCGAGCTGGATCGTTGGCACAACGAATATGCCTTCAACTCCTTGTGCGGTTGGAGATCTGTACTCAATAACAACCGGCACCACCGGAACGACTTTATGGGGTTGTGTCGGTCCCAATTTAGGGACGGCGTGGGAGTCGATTAAATAGGAGAGACTTAGGAGTAAGTTTTACATGAATTCCTGCGGATTCCTCATTGCGCTTAGTCGGGCGATCATGGCCTTTGTCGTGGTGTTCTCGATGACTCCGTTTGCCTCTGCCCAATGGAGGGAGAGGGTCCTTTACAGTTTTCAAGGCATTCCTGATGGGGCCTATCCAGCGGGGGATGTTGTGTTCGATCAAGCCGGGAATTTATATGGAACGACCGAGTACGGCGGGGCGAACGACTGTCCAGGTATCACGCAGTGCGGCACCGTCTTTCAGTTGCAACCGCCGGCTGTGAAGGGCGATAAGTGGAAAGAGAACGTTTTGTACATATTCAAGGGAGTCAAGGCCAATGACGGAGATTCTCCGGCTGGCGGGATACTCTTGGACAAGGCCGGAAACATCTACGGTACAACCGCTTATGGTGGGAGTGGCGATTGCAAATTGTTCGGCAGCAGGTCAGGCTGCGGGACGGTCTTCGAGCTGCTACCGCCGAAACAGGAGGGTGGCAAGTGGGCGGAAAAAGTGCTGTACAGCTTTAAGGGCGGGAAGGACGGATACTTCCCGTGGGGTGATTTGACGTGGGACAGCGCCGGCAACTTGTATGGCGCGACGGAATATGGAGGTGGATACGGAAGCTGCAATGCGCCCTACTACCAGTACTGTGGGACGGTTTTCGAAGTGAGCCCCCCAAAGACCGACGGCGGCAAGTGGACGGAGAAGGTGCTGTATGCGTTCAAGAGCGGGACGGATGGAGCGAATCCAAACGGCGGACTTATATTCGATAGCAAAGGTGCGATTTACGGAACTACATACTATGGAGGCGATACAGTTGACCATTGCAATAGTGGCGACGGATTTGTCGGCTGTGGCACAGTTTTCCAGCTGACTCCGAGTACGATGAATGCGCCGTGGACAGAGAAAATCCTTCTCCACTTCAAGACTGACGCGAGCATGGGTGGCAATCCTGCCGCTGGGGTGATCTTCGGCCCCGATGGCGACTTATACGGTACAACATACTGGGGCGGTGAGGCTGTGTCGCCCGCCGGCACGATTTTCAAACTACACTCGAAGGCGGGGCATTCATGGAGTGAGAGCGTCCTGTACAACTTCACTACGGAAAAGGCCGACGGGTATAACCCCCTTGGTGGGCTCTCGGTCGATAACAATGGGAAGCTGTATGGTACTACCAGTCGTGGAGGATCATCGTTTTATGGCACGGTTTTTGGCCTAGCTCCGCCGACCGGCCATAGGCAGACATGGGACTACTCGGTCCTTTACTCGTTCACTCATTTTCCAGATCCTGAAATGCCACAATCGAGTCTGGCCTTTGATAAATCGGGCAACCTTTACGGAACAGCTGTGTATGGCGGCTCGGGGAATCAGTGTCAAGGCCATTGTGGAGCGGTTTTTGTACTTCAACCGTAAGACCAAACGTAGTGCATTTGGGAGCAGAGAAACACAGATGAAGCAGAAAAGTAAGTCTGGCTGCATCCCGTGTCGGATTTTTGCC
>Ga0206956_1059_pt1 | contig 31809 bp, 23 predicted proteins | sample Alteio_BWOrgHeat_35_FD_153252 | JGI IMG/M metagenome (GOLD analysis project Ga0206956, IMG submission 153252) | Enriched cells from forest soil in Barre Woods Harvard Forest LTER site, Petersham, Massachusetts, United States -... | ecosystem: Environmental > Terrestrial > Soil > Temperate forest >...
CTATTTCCAGATTTACCCTGATATCCAGCCATTCCTCCACGGTCATAGCTCGAGCTTGGTCAATGCCGTGCTTGGCGTCTCGATACCGGTGGATCAGCTTCCGGAGCGGTTCATTCCCATTTATTATTTGGGCCCGGAATATCAGAATACTTGGAACGGGGCCTTTATCGGCGTGGCTTGGGCCGATTTTGCCTATGTCGGGGTAATACTCGAATCGCTCCTGGTCGGCTGGCTGTTGTATGCGTATGCGCGTTGGTTCAGCCGGGCGCCGAAGACCTGCCTGGTGATGGGCACTCAAGTGGGATTGATGCTGGCGTCGACCCGCCTCTCTGAGGTGGCGCTCTCGGCAGCCTTGCTGTCGTTTGGCCTGTTGAGCAGTTTTTTGGTGTATTTGCTAAGCCGGCGGAAGAACCAGCTTCACCCCGCCAGCGCGGCTTAACTGAAAAACCTATGCGCATCCTTCAGGTTGTTCCCCGCTATGCCCCAGCTTGGGCTTTTGGCGGTGGCGTGCGAATGACCTACGAACTGGCGCGCGAATGGGTCCGAACGGGCCATCAGGTGGAGGTGTTTACCTCGGATCAGCAGGATGCCTCGATGCGATTCGAAAAGACCACGGACAACGTCGATGGAATCATCGTCCACCGCTTCCGAAATCCCTCGCACGCGCTTGCGACGCGCTACTCCTTTCTTTTTTTTCGGCCTGCCGGCATGGTGGCCGCCTTGAAGGCCTCGGCTGGCCGTTTTGATGTTGTGCATGTTGCCGAATCACGCGGCCCGCACAACCGATGGGTGATGCAGCACATTCCTCCGCTGGCCATACCCGTGGTGTGGTCGGCCTATGGTGGTTTGGCGGACGGCGAGGGCTTGCGGCGCCTCTATCGGAGGATGCACGACCGCCTGTACGGGACCCGTGATTTAGTCCAGCGGTCGGCAGGTTTGATCGCCCAAACCTCCCACGAGCGGGAAGTTTATCTTCGCTTTGGCGCCAACCCCTCGCAGATACACCTCATACCTTTGGCGGTAAATTGGAACGACTTCCGGGCACTGCCGGACCGGGGGACTTTTCGGGCACGACTCGGCTTGGGCGGGACCGAGAAGCTCATTCTATTTCTTGGTCGCATTCACTCAACCAAAGGGCTGCAGGTATTGCTTCCAGCTTTTGCCCACGCCGCCCGTCAATTTCCCGAGGCGCGGCTGGCCGTGGTGGGGTGGGACCATGGCTATCTGCAGGCCGCACGAAAGATGGTCGTTGAACTGCGATTGGACGCTAAAGTGTATTTTCCCGGGCCCCTTTACGGGGCGGAGCGTTTTAACGCCTACGTTGATTCCGATATCTTTGCACTGACTCCCGGTGTCTATGAAGAGACATCGTTGGCGGCATTGGAGGCGTGTGCCAGCGGCGTTGCGTGTGTCGTGACCCGGCAATGTGAAATTCCGGGCCTCGACGAGGCCGGCGGCGGCCGGACCGTCGACTACGATGTGAAGGCCGTGACTCAGGCGTTGGAAGAAGCCCTGACTGCGGGGACGGCCGCCGCATGGGGACAAAAGGCCAGGGCGATGGTGCATCAGCGATTTACGGCGGAGGTGGTGGCAAAGATGCACCTGGAGGCTTTTGACGGCGTTCGAGGATTGGCGAAGGCTGCGCAGCCGGAATGAAGTTCACGTTAAAACACTATTACCCGTTCAGCGCGGCCACAGGCCTGCAGGGCGGCAGCTTGCTTTCCGCGGACGCGTGGGACCGCGTTCGCCTTGGAGAAACGGCGCTCGGCGAAAACCCGGCTTTTGGGCTGCCGTCTGAAAGGAATGAATGGCTTCGGCTCTGCCGCCAGAACAGCTCGGCGGCCGAGAGCGCGGCCGCGATCGCTGAAATTATCCGGCGGGAAGATTATCGGACGGTCATTTCCGTCGGTGTTGGGCGTGCATGTGTGGAATTCCACCTGAAGTCCCTTTTGCCCGCGGTCCGCCTGGTTTGTACAGAATATGCGCCCCGGGTCGTCGAGAGGCTGCGCGCGATGTTCACGGAGTGTGACCGGATCGAGCATTGGGATCTTCTGGCCGCCGACTGGACCCAGGTCGAACCGCAGACCTTGGTCTTATTGAATCGGGTGGACACCGAGCTCGACGATTCCCAATGGGCGATGGTCTTTGGTCGGCTGTATTTGGGGGGTATCCGCGACGTGTTGGTGATCGCAACGGGATTTGTTACATTTAAAATGGTTCTGATGGAGTTGGCCCTGCGGATTCGCAGTGTCCTGCGACGCGAGCCTCTCACCTTTGCCGGCTACGCGCGGACCGAGCGGCAATTTCGAGAGATGTGGGGGCCTCATTACGAAATTATTCAACAGCCCGTCATCGCGGGTTTGCAGGGATACTTGTTGAGACGGGTGAATTGACACGTCGGGCCAAATTTAGAACAAGCCCGATTTGCAATTGAGGTGAGGTCTCGCCCGCACAAGTTTTGACGGGAACTCATTTCAATTCGCCCAATGCCTCGGAAACTCTCCTGCTCGTTGTCACCCCCATCATGCTAAGTCTTTCCGCAGCCCCAGCCGTTTCCTCATCTGGAAAAACCAATCCGTTCCGGCGCTTGGTGCGTTGGGCGCGCTGGCGGTTGCCCAGAAGGATTTCAGCTCATCGGATTCTCACCGGTCCGTTACGCGGAAAGCGCATTGTCACCTCGTGGCGCGATTATCCTGCGGCGATCGCCGGAATTACCGAACCGGAACTGCTCAGCTGGTTTGAACGAAACGTAGGGCCAGGGGAAACCTGGCTGGATATTGGGGCCCATTACGGGTACACGGCGATCTCGTTGGCGGGACTGGTCGGCGCCAGTGGAAGAGTTTTCGCCTTTGAGCCGATGACCGCCACCGCGGGATGCCTAGCCCGAACGCGGCAGGCAAATGACTTGGAGTGTCTAACGGTGCTTCCGCTGGCCTTGGGCTCGGGAGAAAATATACGATTGGAGCGGCTGGCGACCGTACGGGGCATGGTCGACAGCACCTTGAACCTTTCGAAGGGAGGTGTCGGCCCGCAGCAGTCGTGGAGTGAAATGATTCTGGTCGCGCCGATGGACTGGCTCTGGCCTCGAATCTGTCAGGAACGACCCAGGATCCACGGAGTGAAGATCGATGTTCAGGGAATGGAGTTGCATGTGTTGCGGGGCATGGCCGAAACCCTCCGACTCCACCGGCCAAAACTAGTGGTGGAATTTCACCGGGGTGTGGACCGGACCGAGGCGCTCGGCCTTTTGCGCGGGATTGGTTATTCAAGCCTGGCAGTCCCGGTCGAGCCAATGCCGGGCGAGGTCGAGCCGCGTTTTGCGGATGACCGAAGCTACGCTTTTTCGATCGCCGATGGAAGCTGATGCTCCGCTCCAGCGCAATGCGGCGCGGCCTGATATCCTCGTGGTATCGATTAACTATGCGCCCGAGCCGACAGGTTTCGCTCCGCACGTAACCGCATTTTGCGATCACCTCTCCGGCGAAGGACACAGGGTGACAGTCTTGACGGGTTTTCCGTTCGCCCCCAATTGGGCGCGCTGGCCGAATTACGCCGGGCGTTTTTGGGCGACGGAAACACAATCCGGCGTCCGTATTATCCGACAAACTCATTTCATTCCCCGCCGGCCCAGAAGAATGATTGAACGATTATTGATGGAAGGAAGCTTCTGTCTGGTGTCGGCGTTGTCGCTCCTGTGGTTCAATCCGCCCGTCGACCTTGTGATTTACGTCGGAGCCCAGCCGAGCATTGCCATGTTTGCCCGGCTGACCGCATGGCTCAAGAGGGTTCCTTACGGTCTCATGATAAATGATCTGGCGAGCGGGGCCGCGGTTAATGTCGGCATCGTAAAGTCGCCATGGTTGTTGCGAGGCCTGCATGCCTTCGAATATTTTTCCTACCGGGCGGCCGCTGGCGCAGTGGTTCTCTGCCAAGGGTTCAAGGATGCGCTGATGGCCGAGGGGTTTCCCGCCCATCGGATTTTTATTGTGCGCAGCCCGGTGGATGTCGAAAGGGTCAGGCCGGTTGATTCCGATAGGGGATTTCGCACGCGTCACCGGCTTTTGGACACGGACTTCGTGGTGCTTTTCGCCGGCAGTATGGGACTCAAGCAGGGGATGGAGAACATGGTCGCTGCGGCCCTGCGACTGCGCGCAGATTTTCCCGAAATCAAATGGCTACTAGTGGGCGATGGGGAAACTCGGTCGGCGACGGAACGCCTGGTGCGGACCCATTTGCTGGAGCACCACGTGCGCTTCATCCCTTTTCAGCCTTTTGAGGAAATGAGTGCGATGTTTGCCGCCGCCGACCTGCTCCTTTTGAATCAATTGGCGGCGGTCAAGGACACGGTCGTACCCTCGAAATTGCTGACATACATGTCGGCCGGCCGGCCCGTGCTCGCGGCGGTCAATGAAGCCAGTCAGGGAGCTGAAATCCTGCGGGAATCGAGGGGAGGGAGAATTGTGGCGCCGGAAGATCCACAGGCTCTGGCCTCGGCGGTTTGCGGGATGAAGGCGGCGCCAGAAGAACTTGCCAAAATGGGCCGGGCCAACCGGGCCTATGCACTGGAGAACTTTGACCAGCAAAAGATTATGCGGGCCCTGGAAAATTTCGTGCAGAAAATTGCCACCGAGTGCCGAAACCGGGAGTGGCGGGCACTATAAAAATGTTTGCCACGATTCGTGCGCGGTAGTTCCTACTCGGTGGCAATGCACTGCCTGGATAAACCGGACCAATGATCCCACGTCGCTTCTCTTGGCTGTTCGATTCGCTGGTGCTTTTACTGGCGTTTTTCGCCGCCTATGCATCGGCACCCGTCGTTCAAGGCTGGGTGATTCCAGGAGGAGTTTTCGCGTGGCCGTGGGTGATCGAACATCTGGCGCCGCCGTCTGCGGCGGGGCCGTTCCCGGCGATTAGAGAATTCGCCTGGATGCTGGTGGCGATCATTCCGGGCACCATCCTTTTTCTCGAAATGCTTGGCGGTTACGACCGGCCCAAACGGTCGGTCTGGCGGGTGCTGTTGATCGATGTGCTGGCTCCGTTCCTCGCCATGAGCGTCCTGGCGCTCGGTTTTTTTGCGACGAAGCAGAATTCCTGGAGCCGGCTGTTCTTTTTTCTGGTGACGGGATATTCGGGCCTGGCGTTGGTCTCGGTCCGCGTGGTGGGGCGAGTTTGGCGTCGGAAGAGGGCGCAGGCGGGCGCTTATGCCCGCAACCTGGTATTTGTGGGATCGGCGCGAAACGTTGGGCTAATGGCCGACTATTATCGGCAGCACTTTGGCGCCGCCGACTACCGGGAGTTTGGCTGGCTCAACCTCGCCGATCAGCGGCCGGACTCCGACCTGCCCGCTTTGCCTTTCCTCGGTTCGGCGGGACAACTGGGTGACCTCGCGGTTCACCGGCCGATTCACGAGGTTGTTTTTGCGGCCGAAGAAGCAGGGAATGCGTGCCTCGCCAAGGCCATTGCCGATTGCGATTATTTTCGACTAGTGCTGCGAATCGTGCCGGAGCCAATGCTGACGACTGAATTGCGCGACCTGCGATGGATGCATGCGGGAGAACCGTCCCAGTTGCCGGGAATCGTGCTGCGGCCCCATGAAATCGATTCGGACGCGCTTTTTTTGAAGCGGCTGATGGATATCGTGGTTTCGTCCGTGCTTTTGGTGCTGCTCGCACCCCTTTTTGCGGCCATTGCGGTTGCGATCAAAATCACCACCCCCAGGATGTCCGTGTTTTACCCGTGGCGGGTGGTTGGTCAGAATGGGGTCGAATTCACCGGCTATAAATTCACGACGATGGTCGAGGACGCGGATGAATTGAAAAGTAATTTGATGGCGCTGAATGAAATGACGGGGCCGGTGTTCAAGATCCGACATGACCCTCGCGTGACCGCCTTGGGCAGGTTTCTGCGGAAATACAGCCTCAATGAATTGCCCCAGCTTTGGAGCGTGCTGAAAGGGGACATGAGCCTGGTGGGTCCCCGGCCGGCCGGCCCCCATGAACTCGTGCGGTATGAACTTTGGCACAAGCGAAAGCTTTGCGTGCAATCCGGAGTCACTTGCCTTTGGCAAGTGCGCGGCCGCAACGCCATCAACAAATTCGACGATTGGGTGCGCATGGACCTCGAATACATCGATAACTGGTCCCTTTGGTTGGACCTGAATATTATTGTGAGGACTGCCTGGGTCGTGGTGCGAGGGACGGGCAGTTAACGTCATCGAGCGCGGAGCAGACGACCGGGCAGCTCACATGGCGGGTCGGCGGTGGACGGATTTCCCCCTTGAAGTTTGGTGGTGCGTCGGGTGCCTTTCGCGGTAGTTTATTCTTCAAAACATTGTGCCCTCAAAAGCTGTTGCCATCACGGATCCGATCAGCCGCCGGAAGTTCGTGTTGAATGCTGTAATTCTTGGCGCCGCGGCCACACTGCTGTCGTCAAAAAAAGGCACTGGCGGGCAACGAAGGAGCGGCAGGCGCCCCAAACCTGATCGTCGTCGACGGAAAGGTCGCCTTGGCATTCGACGGCTTCAGCCTGACGGGCTGCGCGCCCGAAATAACGGTCGACGGAAAAATTTCCGAGGTGCGCCTGATCGACTATGCAATGCAGGGTTCCGAGGGGACGCTTTACTGGCGTAGTTCGGATTTAGAACTGAGGCAGATATTGTTTTTTGAGGAGCACAGTCGGGTGCGCGTGGTAAGTCGGCTGAAGAATGTTTCGTCCAACGAACGGACCCTGAACCATGTGAAGATTTTTTCCGCTGAAGCGGTCAATGGCGGGGCCTGTCCGGCCGAGATGCGCATTTTGGAACAATCTTTTTATAATGCGCGGATTCGCACGCTGGGTCCGATGGCGACCGCCAGCGATCGATTGCTCGCTCTCGATGGACTGTCGGCAAAGGCATTTGTCTCTGATACCGTCACAGTTCTTTACGACCGAGCGGCGGGACGTGGATTGTTAATCGGCTTTGAAACGTTTGATCGATGGCGGGCGAGGATCGTTGGTCATGCCGAGACCATCGAGCCGATTGCCGGGTCGGAGACGGGAAAAACGGACTCCCGTATCAAAGCTCCGGAAAGGGAGAGCGCACAAGGGAGCGTGGGGAAGGGTTGCCGGATCACTTATTTCGCACAAGAATTTGCGGGTGGCGACTTACCGATCCCGGCGGGAAGTCAGGTCTTGATGCCCGAACTGGTTTTCGAAGTGGGAAAAAATCCCGACGGCTTGCTTGCCGCCTATGCCGACCGGGTGGCAAAACGGCACGCCTTCCCGGCGCCAACTGCACCCTTTGCCAATTGGTGCAGTTGGTACGCGTTCCGGTTGGAGGTGTCGCACGAAAAAATTCTGGCGCAAGCCACGCAGGCCAATGAGCGGTCGCTGGGTAAACTGGGGCTGCGGTTTCTGCAAGCGGACCTGGGGTGGCAGCTTGATAATATACCGACGTATTTTGAAACAAACGAGAGGTTCAGCCGGGGTCTGCAGGGAGTTTCGCAGGACTTGCGGAAAGCGGGGTTTCAGCTCGGGGCGTGGTGCGGTGCGATTTGCGTGGCGGCCACGCACCCGATTGCCCGGGCGCATCCGGAATGGCTGCTGCGCCGGAAGCCGGGTGACCACCAGCCTGCGGGGATTGGAAATTGGTATTGGGATCCCAAACCCGAAACCTACGTCCTTGATGTCACGCATCCCGGTGCGAGGGAATGGTTGCTGACGGGAATCAAGGAAATGGCCCGCAGCGGCGTCCGCTATTTCAAGTGGGATTTTGCCGGCAAGCTTACCGATCCGGTCCTGGGCGGCCGAAGCAATCCCGTGCTCGTGACCAACGGGCTTGAGGCCTTGCGCGGTATCACCCGCGAGATTCAACTCGCCTTGAATCAAACGGCCGGCGAGGAGGTTCTAATGCTGGACTGCGGAGGAGTGGACATGGGCGGCGCGGGAATCACACGATTGAGCTACGCGACGATGGACTCGGGGAACACGGGTTTTTTGGGCCCGCAACACACCCGGGAGATCTACACAACTTTTGCGTGCCACCTGTTTAAACAAAGATGGGCATTGCTCCAGCCGTCCTGCCTAGTCGTTGGCCTGCCTGGCACGATCGATGAAGCGCGTCTTCGCGCGACGGCAACTTTTTTGGGTGCCGGACATGTTGATCTCGGGGATGATCTGGTAACATTGCCGGAGGAACGCTGGAAAATCATTCTGGCGACGTTGCCGCCCAACCAAACACCGGCGCGAATCGTCGATCTCTGGGAGCCGATCAGGACGGGCACCGTGCCAGCCATCGATTCGGAAACTGGCCTGGGTGGAGAGCATTTGTTTGTCGCACCGACCGAGGAAATCGAGGAGGGCGCGAGCATCTGGTGCCTGCCGGTGCAAGCCGATTGGGACTCATGGACGCTTGTGGGAGTTTTTAACTGGACGGACGCCTTTCTGAAGAATGAGACATTTGTTGCACGTCGTTACCAGGTCGACTTCAGCCGGCTCGGGCTGGCGGCGGACGCACGACTTTGGGCCTACGAATTTTGGTCGGGCCAATTCCTCGGGGTATTGCCTCAGGCAAAACTCGAGGCAGAAGGGTATTCCCATCGGGGAGACCTCGAGCGCCTGATGATTGATTCCGGGCCTGGCTTGCTGGATTTGGCCTTCCACGGTCCTTGCGTAAAACTGCTGGTCTTGCGGCCCGCACGACCCCATCCGTGGCCGGTGGGGACGTCGTTTCATCAAAGCGGCGGACGTGAACTAAGCGAAGTGAAATGGAACGAACATACGCGGACGTTGGAAGGAAAGCTTCTCCGGCCAAAAGGGGAGAGCGGCTATCTGGTGATTGCCAATCCCTTTGCGGGGCCGAGCGAGGCAGGGATTCGCCGCATGCCAATCACGGCGTCGGGTGATGTCACTTCCTGGCGGGCAGTATTCTAACCTGCCGTCCGCCCTCTGTTACTTGCTTCCTCCGGTGCGAAAGTATCTTCCGCAGCGAGCCCTCACTACGATGACCTCAAACGAAGAAGCGGGAGAAAAATCCCCCGCGCCACTGGCATCGGCCAAAACGCCGGGTTGGGCTTCCCCCGCGCGTGTGTACGCCGCCGTCATCATGCTCTTGGCATTTTACATTTGGTTTGCTATAAGCAAGACACCGCTGGGCATAGATTTCACGGACGAGGGTCTCTACATGGCGGCTCCGATGCGACTCATTCAGGGTGAACCGATATTTTCATCCGAAGTTCTCACGCTCACGCGCCCATTCGAGCTGGTTTCACAGGGCTTCTTTCGGCTTTTTGATTCCCCTACTTTATATGAAATCAGGCTTTGTGGCTGGGGGGGTTCATATTCTGGTTTACTTGTTTTTTTTCATTATTCTCCTGCGTGAATGCAGGTCAGTTTTTGTCGCCGGTACTGCGTCCGCCGCCTCCTTTTTTATCAGCTTTGCGTGGCCGTCAACCATCGCCACTCCAAATTACAAAAGCCTTTCGTCCGACGGGCTGTTGCTTTTCCTTTGCCTGTTTTACGCCACCGAGCGCTGGCGCTTTTCCTCCGCCTCTCTCGCGCGCTGCGGCGCAGGCGCCGCGCTTTTGATCGCCATTGTCTGTTACCCGCCGCTGATCCTGATTGGGTTGCTGACGGCCCTGTTCGAAGTCATCGAATTTTACCGCGCTCGGGGTGTCTCAAGGCGCGAAGTATTTAGATACCTCGGGACCACGGCCACGGCTCTGGTGTTCGGCCTCCTGCTCCTGGGTTATTTATGGCGGGACGGCGGCGTGAGCCGCTGGCTCGACCGGGTTTCCATGGCGGGAAATCTCTCCCTTACTTCTATCCGAGGCCATGGCGCCGCATTTTATGGCGGGCTTTTTAGCGACATCGTCACGAAAACAACCGGATTCCGCCAATATGTGATCGGCGCATTTGTTCTAGGGCTGGGCGCGATTTTGGCGCCGGCCAGGGTGTTTAACAAAACCCGCATCGCGGTGCTCCTAATCGTCCAGGTGTATTCAATTTTCCTGATAATCGCTCACTACCGCGGGGATAGTTACGTCCAGCATTTTTTCTTCCCGACCGCATACTGCCTTGTTTCCCTGGGACTCGCGATGGTTTTTGTCATCGATCAATGGAGGACAGCTGAGGAGAGGAATGATGCCGCCCGTTTCTGCCTATTTCTGGCGCTGGCCGGCACCATGGTATACTGCACGTCCACGTTTTTCTTCGACTATTACTATAGCTGGAATTCGGGGCTCCTTGGATTGCCGTTCGCCTTTTCCTTTATCACAGCGGTAAATTTAGGACGCGCTGCCGCGAGTTTGAAAACTTGGTTGATCATGGCCGGACTCTCCCTGTGTTTACTGACGCTTGTCGCCGCCCGCTATAATTACGAGGGCGTTCGCCGGGACGCGGAGCCGGCAAGGTTGACGGCGCGATTTGTGATCCCGCCCCTGCGGGGTATTCGTTCTTCTCCCCAACGCGTCGAGGCCGTCGAGACGCTTTATGCCTATTTAAGGCCACTGCTCATGCGAGACAATCGGCTGCTGATTTTTGATGACGCCCCCATGCTTTATTGGATCTTGAACGCCAAGCCGGCTTACGGCCTGTCCTGGGCGGCGAACGGAAATCTTTCCGACGCCACACGCAGCCGACTGCTCACAGAGTTCCTGGAAGGTCCGCCTCCTCGGTATGCGATAAGAACGCTCGCGAGCATGAAGGACCCCGATTGGCTTCAGGCGCCGCGGAATCCATATCCAGCCGACTACCGTTTGAATAATTGTGTCGATTCGTTATATCGAGTCGATCGAGTGATATATCCATTTGAGATCTTAATCCTGAGGCGCGACGATCGGTAGTGGCGGCGAGAACCCTGGGCGGCTGGGAAACGAACGGGGACTCGCGGATTAAGAATCAGCAGGTTGGCGCCTGGTAACCGGCGACCTTTTCGAAATGATGTTCGCTGCCGCAGACGCCGCCACCGTCAGCCAGGCGGCAAGGGTGATCCAGTATGCGGCGCGCAAGACAGAGGGCGGTTCCAAGACCAGCCCAACATCATGGTTTCCCGCTGGAATTGGCAGCATCGTTAGACCTTGTGGAGAGCAGCGGGGTTCTACCGGCAGACGGTCGACCGTTGCACGATAACCCGGCATGAACATACGCGGGGTTTCGAGCCAGGCGGCGGCCGTTGACCGGACGGTGGCCTTGAAGGGAAACAGCGAGATGAGTTCAACGGGACGAGTTGATGGATCGATCTCGGTAAGTGTGAAATGGGCAAAGGGGCCGATGTTCACTGTCGTGATGTCGGTGGTTGTTGGGATGAAACGCAGCGTGACGTCGTCGCCGTCTGATGCGGTGCTCCAGAGCGGCAGGACGGTTGCGTGGTCCACGCCGACGCCGAACGCGAGGCGCTCGCCCGAGGCGGGGAGCGCGTATTCGCGGAAGAATTGGCGTCCTGCCAGCTGCAAGACGCCTGTATAAATTCGCTCCGCCCAGCCGAAGGACAGCTCGTAGTGCCGGCCGGGCGCGAGATGGAAAGCGGGTCGCAGAATGACAAGATTGAGGCTACCATCGGGTTCGCCTTCGAGCGTGCCTTCCTGGATGACGCGGGCGGAAGGCGGGGGCAGCGGTGCGAGCGTGTCGCGGTCGAGCAGCCGCAGCTCGGATCGCGGGTCCATGAAGCCATTCGAAAAATACCCCGGTAAAGCGCTGAAGAGGCCGTAAGCATGCGTCGTGATCGCGAGGTTTTCGGGGCGTTCGGCGCGCTCAGTCTCGAACGCGGTCTTGGTGCGGTCGGAGCCCGCGGCGATGAACTGGCGGCTCTCCCACAGGCTCCACGCGCACGCCGCGCCCAGGAGCGTGGCGAGCACGATGCGCGGCAACGGACGTCGCTGGGTCCAGGTCTCGAGTGCCAACTGGCCCGAGAAGGCGAGCAGGGCCGCGAGCACCAGATAGAAGCGCTGCATCGGCCAGTAAAACGTCACGCGCTTGATGCCCTCGGGCAAGTGCTGCCACAACCAGTCGGTAATTCCTGGTATCGGCAGCAGCAGTGTCAGCAACACGGCGCACGCGGCCAGCAGCAGTCGCAGCTCGATGCGAGGGGTCCAAAATGCGGCGGCGAGAGTCGCGCCAAGAATCAGCCAGAGCCCATAACCCAGCTGCAGATCGCTCAATGCCCGCGCGTGTTCACTCAGCGGCTCGAGCACGGCGGGAAAGACCTCGCGGACAATCTGCGTGATGCGCTCCGGCTGACTGAGCTCACTGTTGATCACCGAGGGGGCCCCCGGGGAATGAAGCATCGAAACGGAGAGAAAAGGATATCCGCCCAAGACTATCAGAGCCGCGGCTCCAAACGCGGCGCGTTTCCAAGCGACGGGAGTGCGATGGACCACTACGAGCCGGATGCATTGCGTGACGAAGGCGATCAGCGTGAACCACAGCGCGATCGGCGCATGAGCCAGCCAGAGCGCGGCGAGGGATCCGGCGAGCCAGAGTTGCGCGATGAAATCGTCGCGCTGGAAAGTGCGCACGATGGCGTAGACTGCGAGCGGTGCGAAGGGCACCGTCATCCACGTCATGTAGAGATCCTGCGTATAGATCGTGCCGAGCAATCCCGGGCAGCTGAGGTAGAGGGTCGCGAGCGCGACGGCGGTCCAGCGCTGGACTGAACGGTCGGACGGCGGGGCGATGGGGCGATCGGACGGTCGGACGGTCGGACGGTCCAACGGTTCAACCTTCCCACCGTCTGACGGTGCGACGGTCTGAGCCACGCTGCACAGGGCAAAATAGCAGCTGAAAATTCCAGCGACGCCGGCGACGACTACACAGAGGTGCTGCAGGGCAATCCAGCCGAGCCGGTGGCCGGTCAGGAAATCAAGCACCCCGCCGAAATGCTGATAGAGCGGGGCGACGCGCAGGGGATAGACGGCGCCATTGAACGCAAACTCCGTCTGTCCGACGAAAACCGGGAAAACACCCGCCCGCCACTGCGTGACGAAATCGGCGAGCATGTTCGCGTACCATCGCGCGTCGCCGGACCCGATTTGACGGGCGGTGAAAAACGGATGGAGCAGCCACGTCGCGACCACGGCCAGCACCAGCAGGCGCTCGAATTCACCGACGCGGTCGGACCGGGGAGGGTGATGAAGAGAGGGAATACGGTGAGGCGGTTGGACGGTTAGACGTTAATACGGCCAGCGAACAGTGAGAGCAGATACGAGCGTGGGCAAGAAGCGCGTCTGTGGCTGACGATCGGGCGGCAGGACCGTTTAACGGTCCGACAGTCCAACCGTCAAATCGTCCGACGATTTGATTCACAGCGCTGGACGGATAGGCACGAAAAAGATGATGCGATAGTTCGGCGATTCGAAAGTGGCCGCCGCCCGATGCGTGCGGGAGATGAGTTTGATCCATTCTTCGGCGCGGTCCGCGTTTTCATTTTTTGCCTGAATGAAAAACCCTGGACGCAAATGTTTGTCCATGAAACGCCGCAGGATAATTTCCCGCCTTGCAGGGGCAATTGGCTCCTCCAAGAGCTGTAAAGGTGTCGGCAGCCAGTCGTGCTCGTAGGTCAAGTCGGGGCTTTCGAGGTCCTCTCTCCGCATGGCGGTGGCGAATCCATAATATGCCACCGCGGCCGCGGGGGTAACTCCGGCCTGCTCCTTGAGCCGCCCCAGTTCCGGGTCGAACGGATGCAATCGCGTCCCAACGCGACTCGTCAGCGTTGCCAAACCGGGCATCACCCCGGGCCACTTTGTCGAGGCCAGGCCCGAGGTGAGTGCGACGGTCAGTACGGGAACGGATACCAGTTGGAGCAGCCGTGCCGACCCCGGCAGCGCCGCCTCGGCGCTCTGGACCCCGATAACCAACGCCGTCGCGATAATCGGCAGAATCGCTGTAACGTTTGTCGGGGCGGAACGGCCGATAAAATAGCTCGAGGTCGCCCAAATGCAGGCGAGTAATCCGGTGAGACTGGCCATGGTTGCTTGCGCGTCCGGTCGGGTGAGCGCCAGGTTGCGCACAGCACAAACGAAGCCGATCAAGATCAGGATGAAGAGCCAGCCCACGCCGTCGGGGTTCATCGGCAACGCGCCGAATCCGGCGCCGTACGAGATAATGTACTCCACATACATCTGCCAGTCGGGAAAAGCACCCAGCTTCAACCGGTAGTAGCCCGAAATCGCACCAACCGCCAGTAGGCCGAGCACCACTGGAATCATCATCTGGCGGCCCAAGGTCCTCACCTGTCCGCCAAGCTGAGCGGGAACCCAGAGGGCCTGCCGGCGCGTCATCAAAGCCATAGCAGTCAGCGAGGCGAACAGAATAGCCGAGGAATAAAGCGCACTTTCGGCGGACCAAAGCAGGCCGCCTAGCCACGCGAGGCTGGCGGCCCAAAGATAACGGCCGAACCAGGCCTCGCCGCGCACGTGCAGGCGCGCTAGCAGATAGATCAGCACGTAAACCCAGAAAAACCGCAGCACGCTGGACGAGGGATAAAGTTGCGGTCCAATCAAGGCCGGGTCCGCAAAGAACACCGCGGAGGTGACCACGAAAAACGCGAACAATTTTTTGCCCGGAGCCACGAGGCAGATCGCACGGTATGCCAAGCAGGAGGCGAAAAACAGCAGGGTTCCCTGCCACAAGTAGAGCGCCTCCCAGGCGCTCTGCGCAGGCACCAGCGCCGCGAGAATTATATTGAGAAAACCATATTGCGAGGGCGCATCCCGCAGCAACGCGGCACCTTGCCGGACTCCCCGAATCGGGCCGACGAAATATTCCCAGTGCATCGCGGAGCTGCCAAGGTAAAGGGTGTCACAACGAAAGCTGAGCACAAAAAAACAAACGTAAGCGAGGGATGAGGTTTGAAAAACCGTCCGCAGCAAATACCGCGAACCGCCAGGGGGAAAAGCGGGCACGCCGATCCCGGAGGGAAGTAGGCCGCGCAGCGTGAGGACGAGGCAGAGCAGCGTCAGAAAAAAACCGATCGCGGGAAGATCTTCGATCGAATATGCGACTTGTTTCCAATTAGGCAGTTCGAACAAGGCGCACCAAGCGACCATAGCAAACGCCAGAGCCAGCACGGTGCTGCTCAAATGGCCCTTCCCCCGGGGATGCGGCCCGGAATGGAAAACTGCAATGGCCGCCAGCGAGCCAACGAACGGAACGACTCGACCCAGGAAGGGCAGGCTATTCTCCCTGGTGATCTTTTGGACGCCGAGCAATCCGAAGCACAGCAGCACCCCGATGCCGCCCCAAACCAAGGGATTCAGGCGGGAAAAGCGGCCTGAGGGATTAGGGCGATAGTGGGCGGTTGAAAGCAGTGCAACCGCGGCGAGCAAAGGAAAAAGCAGGAGATGCCATTTGTTCAACCGGGGCTCGAGCGGCGCGACATGCCAACCGATAAAGCCGGCGGCAACGAACACGAAAATCACGGCATACTCGCCCCATATGTATGCTGTCGGAAGCCTGCTGGCCTCTGCCGAGGAAAACTTGGTCAACTGCTGAATATAAATCGTGAACAGCGTCAGCATCGCCATGGCGAGGAGCAGGTCCGCGATCCACCGTCGCGAAACATGGGTAATGGTCAGATTGAAGCCGGAAATCGCGCCTTGAAATGCCCGCTGGCGCGAATAGCCGCTCCCGACGGCGATAAGGCCGACTTTGTACCTAAGTCCGACTAACTCGGGATCGGTGGTCCGAAAGACGGGGACCCCGTCGATCACAACCTCAAGAAACCGGCCCTTGAGCCCGTGAAGATGGAACTCATGCCAATGATTCAGGGAAACGCCTTCAGTGAGAGGGTAGTATCGCCGGTCAGACAGGGCGAGGTTCAATCGTCCGGGGTGGGTGAACTCCAGCCGAATGGCGTCGGGTCCGTCAGCCGTTTGAAAGATGTTGTCGTAGTTATCATCCGTAGCATTGAAACGGGCGGAGATGCTGATTTCAGAAATGCCCTCCAGCGCGGTTGAATAGGAAAAGCTGGCCGGCTGATCCGAGTGCGGCGTTACGCTATCCGTGCTGATGTTTGCTAAATTGAAGTGATTGGTCCTCGGCGGCAAAAAATGATCGGTCGCCAGCGTCAGGCCGAAAAGGAGGAAAATACCGATGGCCCAAACCGCGCGCCTCATGGGGAAGTTTTGCACGGTGAGTTTTTGCGCGAAAGGAAAAGCGGGGAATGCAGGCGAGACTGGAGTGGAAATTGGGTCATTCCCTTTTCGGTTCAAGCGGCATAAAGGTGAGGCAACGCGACGCGGTGGGGTTCGCCCACGCGGAACTTGATTACGCACGCCGGCGAGGCTGAGACAACTCCGCGGACGGCGGCCAACCCGAATGAGCTTGAGCCTACCGTGATGCTGCGCGCACAAGAAGCTGGAAAAATGGAAGCCGGAACCCCGCAGCCAGAATTTAACGCGCCCGAAAATCGCGCGAACCTGGCAAATTCCCTTTCGGCGCGCGCCGGCCCGCAGCAGGGGAGCGGATGTTACCTGGCGATCGTGACCGCGGTCGTCCTCCTCTATAATTTATTTTTCTTCAACCGTTACCTACCCATCACGGAGGGCTGGTTTTCCGTCTATGCCGCGCAGATTAACGGCGGACACATGCCCTACCGGGATTTCTACCTGTTGTTGCCCCCGGCCTATCCGCTTTTGCTGAGCGCGTTCACTGCGGTTTTTGGCTATGGTTTTTTCGCCCTCCGGGTCGCCGGGGTCCTATTGATCTGCGTTTTTTCCGGAGCCCTGTTCGGGATCCTGCGATTTTGCTTTGCGGGTTGGGTGGCGGCGGCGGTCGCCATTGCCATGACAGTCTATTATCAAACCGGGGTCGCGCACATCACCTACGACTTTGTGCAGGTGCTGACCACGTGCGTACTGCTCAGCACGTACTGCCTGCTGCGTTTTGCGCGCACGGAGCTGACGGGCCGCTTGGTTTCCTTTAAAAATCTCCGTTGGGCGCTGACGGCTGGTTTATTCTGTGGCTGGGCCGGGATGACGAAACAGAGCAATGGCAGCGTGGTCACCGTTTTTTGTGCACTGGCTGCCGTGGTGGCCGGGGCGCAGGAGTCGTGGAAAAAAGCCGCACTGGGATTGCTGGGGTTTTCCGCCGGCGCCGCTGGCGTGGTCTTGGCGTTTGTCATCTGGCTGGCGGCAATCGGGGCCTGGCACGACTTTGTGGGCCAGGTGGTGTTCGGCGCGCTCGGGGCCAAGGGATCATTGGGCACGATCCTGTTCGCCTTCATGGGACATTTTTTCGGCTACGTCTTGTGGGCCCAGGTAAAATACCTGGCGCCCTATTTTGCCGTCAGCGCAGTCTGGGGACTGTTGCTCTTCCGTTATGGCGACCGCCTTTGGGCGCAGGATTCCGGGCGGACCAACCGCTGGCTGCCGCCGGTTGTTCTGGGTTTTTCCCTTCTCGCCATCGGGCTGCCCCGGTGGTGGCCGGAACGGGTCGCGGGACTGGCGCCCGCGGGGTGGGAGTCGATGAGAAATTACCTTATCCCCTGCGGAGTCATTGGCCCGTTGCTCATCGGCGGCGCCATCCTCCTGACTGCGGTGGTGAAATGGAAGCGGCCGCATCTTTTGCTGGTGCCCATCCTCGTCGCGCTGGGCCTCGTCTGGGGCAATGGCACTTCCGCGGGATTATCGGAGACCGGCGTTTTCCTCGGGCTGGCGATTTTTCTCGCGGTGCTATTGAGCCATGCGGGCTGGTTTACGCCGGTGACGCTGGCGGCTGCGGGCTTGATGTGGCTGCAAACCGCGACCTGGGCGGAAACAAAATATGATCATCCCTATGCCTGGTGGGGATTGAAAGAGAGCGGAATCCGGGAAGCCCTGGTACCGGCCCCGCATCCCTTGCAGCGGGGCATGTGGGTGGGCCCGGAAACGGCCGAGATCTACCGGCGCATGGTGGCGATCATCGAGCGCGAGACAAAGCCCGGGGACCGCATCCTGGTTTTCCCGCACACGCCGGCTTTTTATCTTCTCTGCCAGCGGCCCATCATGGGCCGTGCGATTGTGCACTGGTTTGATTTTCTGCCGGACGACCTGGCGCGGCGTGAAGCCGAGGTCCTGCAAAAAAATCCCCCGGCCCTGGTGGTCTGGCTGGAAATGCCCGAGGTCGTCTGGGAGGCGCATGAACGCTTGTTCCGCGCCGGCCAGCCCTGCGGCCAGCGTGTCATTCGGCAGGTTTATGACGACATGCAGGCTTCCGGCCGGCTGCGTGAAATCGAACAGGTCCGCGTGTCCGACGGATTTGTTTTTCATTTGAGTCGGCTCCAGCCTTGACGCACAGCTTGCACCTCACGACTCGTCTTCAATCCGTCCGGTGATCGATCACCGGCGCCCCCGCCAGCTCATCATGTTGACCGACGTTTTTGCCCATCAGCGGATATTTATCACCGGACACACCGGCTTCAAGGGAGCGTGGTTGTGCGAGTGGCTGCTGCAAGCCGGGGCCGACATTTGGGGTTACAGTCTCCCAGCTCCCACCGAGCCCGCACTTTTCGAACAGCTGGATCTCGGCCGTCGCATTCGGCATCATCAGATCGGGGACGTCAGGGATCTTGCTGCGGTGCGGACGGCGGTGGAGACCTGCCAGCCCGATTTTGTCTTTCATCTGGCCGCGCAATCGCTCGTCCGGGTTTCCTACGAGCAACCGGTGGAGACCTACGCGACCAACGTTCTCGGCACCGTGCATGTGTTGGAAGCGCTGCGACGGCTGAAAAAGCCCTGCGCCGCCGTGATGGTCACGACCGACAAGTGCTATGAAAATTTCGAAAGAAATGAGGGCTACCGCGAAGAGGATCCACTGGGGGGGCACGACCCCTATAGCTCCAGCAAGGCGGCCGCGGAGATCGCGATCGCTTCCTATCGCCGGTCCTTTTTTCCGCCGGCCCGACTGATCACCGGGGACGTGCCGCCGGTCGCGGTGGCGTCGGCGCGCGCGGGCAATGTCATCGGTGGCGGCGACTGGGCCCAGGATCGGATCGTGCCCGATTGCATGCGGGCGCTCGCGCGAGATCAGGCCATCCGGGTACGCAATCCCCGTTCCACCCGGCCGTGGCAGCACGTGCTGGAGCCGTTGAGCGGCTATTTGTCTCTGGCCGCGCAAATGCGTTCCGCGCTCCTCGACCGGTCGTCGTCGCGCTTGGCCGAGCTCTGCACGGCATTTAATTTTGGCCCGGCGCGTGACTCCAATCGAACCGTGCGTGAGGTGGTCGAGGAGATCGTCCGGAACTGGCCAGGCGACTGGGAAGATCATTCCGACCCCAAGGCGGTGCATGAGGCGGCCCTGCTTCATCTCGTGACGGATAAAGCGCAGCGAGTGCTGGGCTGGCAGCCCCGCTGGGCTTTTGCCGAAACCGTGCAGCGGACTGTGCAATGGTATCGCACGGCGGCCGATCCCGGCCGCTTGGCAGCCACGGCCGATTTCACGCGCCGGCAGATCGCCGATTACAGTGCATAAGCCGTTGCCAATTGGGCCGGCTGATGTTTCCCCTCAACCCATGAAAGTTGTCATTCTCTGCGGCGGCAAAGGCACGCGCTTGCGCGAAGAAACCGAGTATCGTCCCAAGCCGATGGTGCCGATCGGCGGCCGCCCGATTCTCTGGCACATCATGAAAACCTACGCCCAGCACGGGCACAAGGACTTCATCATCTGCCTGGGTTACAAGGGTGACATGATTAAGGATTACTTCCGGAACTATCAATGGCACACGTGCGATGTCACCCTGACCCTCGGGAAAAAAAGCGGGGCAAAATTCCACGACGGCCATGGCGAAGAGGACTGGAATGTAACCCTCGCTGACACCGGGGAGAATTCGATGACGGCGTATCGGATCAAGCTCATCGAGAAATACCTCGGGGCGGACAAGAATTTCCTGCTCACCTACGGCGACGGCGTCGGTGACATCGATATTGGCGCCAGTATCAAACGACACAAGGCGGACGGAAACATTTGCACACTGACTGCGGTGCGACCGCCGGGCCGCTTTGGCGAGCTGAGTCTTTCGCCCGACGGGGTGGTGCAGACGTTCAACGAAAAACCGCAGACCGAGGACGGGTATATCAATGGTGGATATATGGTGTGCACCCGGGAAATATTCCGGTACCTGCCGAATGATCCCGGGGTCATGTTGGAACAGGAGCCCCTCAAGAGCCTGGCAACGGAAGGGCGGTTGGGCGCCTACCGACACCAGGGTTTTTGGCAGCCGATGGACACGGCCCAGGAATATTCCCTGCTGAATAAATTATGGGAGAGTGGTTCTGCTCCGTGGAAAATCTGGCCCTAATTGAGTGAACATGCCGGCCCATGACCCGTCAGTCACACGGGCTCGAGCCATCGAAAATCCGATGAAGTGGAGTGCTCGACTGGACCAGATGGCGGCGGTCATGACCGCTGCTTTTTTGGGACAGGCGTGCTGGTTTTATCGCGCAGCGCACCCGGCCGGGGGCGGTGAAGCAGCGGAACTTCTCCGCCCTGCCCAGGGAGCTGCGATGGCGTGCCTGACAGGAGGCGGTGCCGTGGCGCTCCTGGCTTGGACTCAGCTGAAAGGTTTTGGCTGGGTGCAGCGCGGGTGGTGGTTGGTGACGCTGTTTTTATTGACTGCTCCGCTTTTGCTGGCGTTCAAGCTGGGAGGCTTTGCGCCGTATGCCGCCGCCGGCTTGGTGCTGTGGTATTGGCCAAGGGAATCGGCTTCCGGGCCATGGATGGAGGTTTTGCGCAGCGTCGGATTAATGACGGCTGTGCTGGTGCTGCCTTGGCTGGCACTGTGCGCGATCCCCGAGTTGGGTAAACGACTGAGCCTGACGTCTGTCGGCATCGTGCTCTGTGGCGTGATCGGCGCTCGGTGGCTGGGTCACGGTTTGCCGCCGGTCCCGACCTGGATCGGCACAGACGTTTCCATTTCCAGACACAGCCTCGGCCTGATGGCCGGCTTGGAATGGCTTCTTCGATTTTCAGGCAGCGAGGAGCGAGCCGTCATTGCAAAGTTACTGGCCCTCGTTTTCGCCGTCGTCGTGGTGCGGCTCGAGCGGGTCCAGCCGGTCACGGGTGCGAGGCACGCACTCGTGTATGTTGGGCTGGCGGTTTTGATGACCTCCGGTGCGACCAGTGCGGACGGGATCGTTTTGTTGGTACCGCTCGCCTTGTGGGTCGGAGCCGGGCGATTGGATTGGCGTTTCAAAGGCGCGGCGGGCTGGTGCCTGGTGGGATTGCTGATGACCAAGGATTATCCCTTGCCGGGAGGACTGGGGCTGGCGGCCGCGGTGAATATTTGGCTGCTGGCGGCGCTGGTTGGGATGAGCCTCCCGAGCGTGGGAGACTGGATTCATGACCAGGGCCGCTTGGCGGCGGGCTTGCTGAAAAAAATCCTGGCGGCCCCGTTGGGTCCCGCCTACGCGGGCGCAGCCGTGACCGGTGGGCTCGCGTTAATCTTTGGACGGATGACCGAGGATTTCAGCTGGGGCGATCGATTGCTGATTCCGGCATCAGGCTGGCTGCGATTTTGCCTCCTCGCCGTGAGCGTCGCCGGGCACGGATTTTTTTTAAGAGAAATCTGGCGTCGTCGAAAAATCTCCGGAGACCCTGGACATGATTAAGACGTCGATGATGGCATTGCTGCAGCTCGGCAAAATCGCAGCCATTGCCGCGGCGGCGGGCGTGGGGCCGCTGGCGCTGCTGGCACCTCCCCGCTGGCGGCACGGTTGGCTGGTGCTGCCGCTGTTGCTCAATTGCGGCCTCGGCCTCGTCGCGATTGTGGGCGTGGAAGCGATCTACAGCGAGCATGCGGTGGGCTCCGCCGTGCCTTGGGCAATCGGTCTTTCCGGGGCGTGTCTGGCGACGGCCATGCTTTGGAAATGGAAGAACCTTCCGGCCGCCACGCGCGGGCTGTGGCATGATTTCCGGAAAAAGGGAGCGGGATCGGTGCTGCTCTTCAGCGTGGCGTTGCTGGCGGTGTGGCCGGGCATCCGGACGGGGGGAGAGCAACCCTATCGCGTGGGCGTGGATGAAATCGGATACGCGGTCACGGCCCAATATCTCCGCGATGGCGGCACCCGGCACGCCCTGGCGACGGCGATCCAGCATGAAACCGGTCAACCCACCGTGGCCCAGGCGCTGCTCGCGACATCCACGGCGCTGGATTTCAACCTCAACATCTCGGCGGAATTTATCCTAAAGTCGCAGCGCAGTGGCTATCCGGGCCTGGTGGCATCGGTATTGCAGGCGATCGGCGTCGAGCGCGTGGTGCTGGCCCAGTGGCTCCTGTTGTTTTTCCCGCTTTGGTTGCTGGCCGCGGTGATGGCGGTGTTTTTGTGCGAGGACTTGGGGCTTTCGCAGCCGGTGGGATTGCTCTGGGCCGCGGCCCTGGGGTTGAACTGCAACCTCCTGAATGTACTTTGCGAAGGCCAGCACGCGCAGGTTTTCACGTCGGGCCTTACGGCGATTCTGATCGTCCTTTGGTGGCGATGGCGGCGAATGGCGGCATCCGGCGCGTCACTCCGGGCAATCTTTGGGCGTGATTTCATTCTGGGCGTATTTGTCTTCGCCGTGGTGGCTGCGACTTATTCGGAGCAGCTCATCCTGCTCGGCGGCGCGGGTGTTTTGATGTGTGTGGCCGATCTCGTGGTGGAACGGGGTCGCATCAATCGCGGGAACTGGGCGGTGGTCCTGGCCTGTCTCACCGGGCTGTTGGCCACGGGTCGCTATGCAACGGAATGGGTGCCGTTTGTGATCCGGCATGTCACCAACGTGGCGAGCGGCGGCGGCGGCTTCTGGCAACCGCAGTGGGCGCTTCCCCTCGACATTCTGGGCTATACCAACATCTACGCCATCGCGGTGCCGGATTTTATCGGGCGCGGTTGGTGGGTGGCACTTCCGCTCGGGCTGGCCTCGCTGGCGCTGCTGGAGTTTACCCTGTGGAAACTGTGGCGCGAACGGACCCGCGATCCGGCTTTCTGGCTCGCACCGATGTTGTTCGTCGCCGCGATTTTCGCGAAGAGCTTTTTCTGGGACCACATCCACAATTACAATTACATGAAAGCGTATACGCTTTTGCTGCTGCCGCTGCTGGCGCTCCACGCGTGGACGTTCACGGAATTATGCCAGATGACGGCGGTCCGCTGGCCCACGCATCGCTGGGCGCGCGGTTTGGGCCGGGGACCGCTGCTGCTCCCGGCCTGGATCATCCTGACCGGCCTGGTTTATCTGGGCGGTTATGAGCACGACGCCATCACCATGCCGGCGGGAGTACGCGCGCTCGCCAGCCAGGAATCCCGCCGCATCCTGCAGGACGCCGGCATCGTGATTGGCGGCAGCGGGGGCATCGGAAACCAAATGCTGGGCGCCTATGCCAGGCTCCCCTGGCTCAACCTCGCGTGGGCCGATCCGTTTTTGCCGCCGCACGACGGAAAACGGATCCTGTTTCTGGCCCTGAAGCGGGACCTGGTGGACCCGGAGTCCATTGCAAGGCGTCACGCGGGCTCGATCGTCCTCGAAAATAGCGACGTTCTCCTGATCGATACCGGGGAGCGTATTCGCGTGCCGCCCGAACAGATCGGCCGGCAGGGACTTAAACCGACCGATCTCCGCAATCCGGCCAAACCCCGCTGGCCGGTGACGCTCTACGTGGAATGGTCGAAACTCGCGGACAAGATAATGGAGTGAGTTTTCCCCTGATGGCCCAACCCGATTCGAACCTTCCAGGTTTTTTGCTCAGCCGAAGCTGTCCTTGCTGTCAGGCGGCGGAAGCACGGCGCGAAGTGAGCTCGACCCCTCCTGGAGAAACCATGGCATGGCAGGATTTGCGAGAGTCATGGCGGGGGTTTTTCAAGCAAAAGATTTTCCTTACCTATGCCCGGTGCCAGCACTGTGGATTGCTCTACGCACCCCGTTATTTTACCGATGCGGCGCTCGCGGACCTTTACGGCCATATGCCGGACAACAGCGCCGGGCTGGCCCAAGCCCAACTGCAGCGAACGCAACTGGGATACTTCAATTTTCTCTGTGAGCATGCGGACTTGGCGGGGGACTATTTTGAACTCGGGCCCGACATCGGCCTGTTCACCCAATTTGTGGCTGCGCGAAAAACGGCGGGCTGCCTCTGGCTTTATGAGCCAAATACGGTGGTGCACCCGGAACTCGCGCGCCGGGCCGCTGGGCCAGTGTTGCACATTCGACCCGAGATGACCGATTTCTCCGCAGTCCCCGATGGCAGCATCAGCGTTTGCGTGATGATTCACGTCCTCGATCATTTGCCGGACGCCCGCGGCCTGCTTCGCCAGCTCCGCCGCAAACTGCGGGATGATGCCCGTGTTTTGATCGTCACCCACGATGAACGATCGCTCCTCGCCCGGATGCTCGGGCCCCGGTGGCCGGCGTATTGCCTGCAACATTCCCAACTCTTCAATCGCAATTCCACTCGGCGCTTTCTGGCGGAGTGCGGCCTGCGCGTGATTGAAACGAGAAGGTCCACCAATTATTTTCCGGCGAGCTATCTGCTGAAGCACCTGCTCTTCGCCGTTGGCCTGCGCGCGCTCGCGGCCAGAATCAGGGGCGATTCCTTCGTCTTGCCGCTGCGTTTGGGCAACATCATGACGGTGGCACGACCGGAGGGGTGAGCATGGCCTTGCAAACCGGGAGGGACCGTCAAAAGTCCGTATCCCATTGCCCCATGATTACTCCCGCCAAAACCGTTCTCGTCACCGGCGCCGCCCGTGGCATCGGCCGGGCGATTGCTGCAGTTTATGCCGAGTCCGGCTGGCGGGTCCTGGCTCCGACGCGCGCCGAGCTCGATCTCAGCTCGACTGGTTCGGTGACGGCGTGGCTCGCGCGGCTGACCGAGCCGGTTGATGTCCTGGTCAACAATGCGGGAGAAAATCCGGTGGGCCCGATTGCCGACCTCACGCTGGAAAAATGGGAACGCAATCTCACCGTGAACCTGACCGCCCCGATGCTGCTAGCGCAGGGCTTGGCGCCCGGAATGCGCGCCCGGCGCTGGGGACGCGTGGTCAACATCAGCTCAATCTTCGGCCTGGTCAGCCGGGCCGGCCGCGCTCCTTACGCCGCCACGAAAGCCGGCCTGATCGGTTTCACGCGCACGGCCGCGCTGGAGTGGGGGGCGGAGAACGTCTTGGTGAACGCCGTCTGCCCCGGCTATGTCGAGACCGACTTGACGCACCAGAACAACACGCCCGAACAGATCAAGGCCATGTGCGGGCTGCTGCCGCTGGGCCGACTTGGCCAGCCGGAAGAAATTGCGCGGGCTGTCTATTTTCTGGGTTCCGATCAGAACACCTTCATCACCGGGCAGACCTTGGTGGCGGATGGCGGTTTCACGATCCAATGATGGCGCCGCTCGAATCGTTTTCGGTTAAATCGGCCCAGGGAGTTTATTCCGTCGATTTTGATGCCTCGCTGGAGCGGCTGGTGCAGGTTTTGACCGGACTGCCGGGCGCAGTGGTGCTGATCGACGGGAACGTCGCCCACCATTATCGCGGGGTGCTGACACCCTTGTTGAGCACGCGACCCACCCTTGAGATTGAGGCCACCGAGGAAGAGAAAACGCTGGAGGGTTGTGCCCGTGCGCTCACTTTTCTGCAGGTCAACAACGCTACGCGCCAAACGCAGGTGATCGCCATCGGCGGCGGCATCCTACAGGACATCGCCACTTTCTGCACCCACGTCTATTATCGCGGGCTGAAGTGGACGTATGTGCCCACGACGTTGCTGGGGATGGCGGACAGTTGCATTGGCGCCAAAGCGAGCATCAATTTCAACGGCTACAAGAACCAGCTGGGAGTTTTTCACTCACCGGCGGCGGTCCGGATTTGTCTCGGGTTTCTCGCGACTCTGCCCGAGGTGGAAATTCGCTCCGGTTATGGCGAAATCGTGAAGCTGCACCTCGCGGGTTCGCGGGCGCAGTTCACCGGCCTGGCTCACACCATCATGGCCGAGGGCTGGCGCAGTGCCCGTCTGGGCGAATTCGTGCGCACCAGCCTGATGATCAAAAAGGCGGTGATCGAGGTGGATGAATTCGATGACGGCGTGAGACGCACCCTCAATTATGGCCATACTTTTGGCCATGCCTTGGAATCAATCTCTCATCACGGGATCCCGCACGGTCTCGCGGTGGCGTGGGGCATGGATTTGATCAATCATATCGCCGTGCAGAAGGGTCTCCTCGCGCCCGCGGACTTCGCGGAGATTCATGCGTTGCTGCTGGCGCGGTTTGCCTGGAAGTTGCCGGAGCCGATCGACGCGACGGCCCTGATTGCCGCCACGCGTCGCGACAAAAAATCCAAGGACGGAAAATTGACCCTCGTGCTGCCGCGGGCGCCTGGGGCGTTGGAAATCGTCGCGCAGGATTACACTCCCGAACTGGAATCATGGGTTCGCCATTATTTGTCGAACTTGAGCATCGTCACCTGAGGAAAAATCCTGCTTTGCTGCCCGCTCATGAACCGCGACATCTTTGAGAATCTTTTCGTCCTCGAGGTGACCAACAATCATCTCGGCAGCCTCGAGCGCGGACTGAAGATCGTGCATGACCATGCCCGCATCGTGCGTTTCAACAACGTCCGCGCCGCGATCAAGCTGCAGTTCCGGGACGTGGACAGCTTTGTCCACAAGGATTTCCGGGACCGGATGGACATCCGTTACATCAAGCGGATTTCGGAGACGAGACTCTCGAAGGCGGACTACGCCATGCTGGTCGAGGCCATCCGCAAGAGCGGTTGCATTCCGATGGCTACGCCGTTCGACGAGAAATCGGTGGAGTGGTGCGTCGAGTTCAACATGCCGATCATCAAGGTCGCGAGCGCTGACAGCAACGACTGGCTGTTGATCGAGCGCATCGCCAAGACCCGCAAGCCCGTCATCGTCTCGGTGGGGGGTACCTCCCAGAAGGACATGGACGACATGGTGACTTTTTTCGAGAACCGCAATATCCCGCTCGCCCTCAACCATTGCGTGGCCGCCTATCCGCACGAGGATTTCGAGTGCGAGCTCAACCAGATCGATTTTCTCCGGCAGCGTTATCCCAACCACACCATCGGCTACTCCTGCCACGAATATCATGACTGGACGACCTCGATCCAGATTGCCTACGGCAAGGGCGCGCGGACCTTTGAGCGGCATATCGACATCGACTCGGACGGGGCGGCGGTTGCAAAATATTCCTCGTTGCCGGGCCAGCTCGACACGTGGTTCAAGGCCTTCCATCGGGCGGTGACCTTTTGCGGGACCTCCGGTCACGAGCGAAAGCAAATCCTGCAAAAGGAGACCGACTATCTCGATACCTACATCCGCGGGGTTTATGCGGCGCGCGACTTGCCGGTCGGCCATCAACTGGAGGAAGAGGACGTTTACCTCGCCATCCCGCTGCAAAAGGGGCAGATCTCCACGCGTGAACTCATGCTCGGGAAATTCGGGCACAAGCTTACGGCGCCGATCGTCAGGGATTCGCCGATTAAAATCGACATGCTGGACACGCCTTACTCCAGCGAAGAAGCGCTCAAGCAGGTCATCTACCGGCGGGGCCTCTAGCGCCCGGACCCCGGTTTTCCGTTCCTGCGCATGAAAAAAATCTCAGTCGTCAGCGGGTGTTACAATGAGGAGAGCAATCTCGAGGAACTCGTCCGCCGCGTCTTCGCACAGGCGGCGAAATTTCCCGCCTACGAATGGGAATATATCCTGATCGACAATTGCTCGACGGATCGCTCTCCAGAAATTCTGCGCGCGCTGGCGGCGCACGATCCACGCATCAAGGTCATTTTCAACACCCGTAATTTTGGCCATATCCGCTCGCCCTATTACGGGATGTTGCAGGCCTATGGCGACGCGCTGATCTACCTGGCGTCCGACCTGCAGGATCCGCCCGAGTACATCGAGCAATTTGTCCCGCAATGGGAGGCGGGGTTCAAGGTCGTCGCCGCCATCAAGAGCGAGAGCGAGGAATCCGCCCTGTTTTTTGCGGCCCGGCGCGTCTATTATCAGGTGATCGCGCGGCTGGCCGATGTCGACCTCCTCAAGAATTTCACGGGGTTCGGACTTTATGACCGGGTGATCGTCGACTATCTGCGCAAGCTGGACGACCCTTACCCGTACCATCGCGGCATCATCTCCGAGCTCGGTTACCCGATTGCAAAAATTCCCTTTGTCCAGCCGCTGCGAAAACGCGGGTTTTCCAAGAATAATTTCTACACGCTCTACGACATCGCGATGCTGGGCTTCACCAATCACACCAAGATTCCCTTGCGGCTCGCCACCATGCTGGGCTTCGCCACGGCGTTCGTGTCCTTTGCTGTCGGCCTGACCTATCTGCTGATGAAATTGTTTTACTGGCACGACTTTGCCATGGGGCAGGCGCCGGTCGTGGTCGGGCTTTTCTTCCTGGGTTCGGTGCAACTTCTCTTCATCGGGATTCTGGGCGAGTACATCGGGGCGATTCACACCAAGGTCACCAAGCGCCCGCTCGTGGTGGAGCGCGAGCGAATCAACTTCTCCTGAGACCGGGCGAACCGCTGACCCCACTCGTTTCGCATGCCGCGCGTTCAACTGGTCCTTCGCGTCAGCGTCTCCGTCCTGCTGGTCGCGTGGCTGGCGACCAAGCTCGACTGGCCCGCGCTCGGCCAGGTCTTCGCCGCGGCGGATGGGCGGCTGCTGGGCGCGGTCATGCTGGCTTCGCCACTCCTGGTGTTGATGCTGGCCTGGCGCCTGCAACTGCTCCTGCGCACGCAGGGCGTCACAGTGCCGTTCGTGGCCGTGTGGCGCATGACTTGGGCCGGCCAGTTTTTTAACACGTTCCTGCCGGGCACGACCGGCGGCGATGTGTTTAAACTTTACCAGATCGGTCGGTTGGCGCCGCAAGCGCGGGCGGAGGGTGCGGCGGCGGTCGTGCTCGATCGCCTGATCGCGCTGCTGGCACTGGGGGCGTTGGCATTGGGCGCTTTTGTGGCCGAGCCCGCCCCAGGTTTGCAGCTGCTGCGGCAGGGGGTGGCGATCAATCGCACCGCAGCGCTGGCGGCGACGGGGTTGCTGATCGTTGGACTCACGATATTTCTCCTGCGCCGCCAGCTTCGCGGGCGCGCGGCGCGGATCCTCGCGACCGTGGGCGAAGTGGCGACCGTCGCCCGGCGAAGCCTGCGGCTCAATGGCGTGACGGCGGCCGTCTCGGCGCTGGCGCTGGCCACGCATTTGGCCAATTTTTTCGCGGTCTTCCTGCTGGCCCGCGCGTTGCACATCGACATCACTTTTCCTCAGACTCTCCTGATGATGCCGGTGGTCCTGTTGGTCATCATGCTGCCGCTCACCATCAACGGCCATGGATTGCGGGAAGTTGTCATGATCGGTTATTTTGAACTCATGCATATCGGAGGTGGCCCGGCCCTCGCGTCGGGACGGCAGATCGCCGTCGCGCTTTCGCTCGTATTCGTTGCCAACGATCTTTGCTGCGCGCTGCCCGGCGGACTCTGGCAATTGCTGGCTCCTTCGCGCGGCGTTGCCTCGGCGGCATCAGCCCCGGCTTCTGCATGAGCGCGCTCCCTCATCCGCTGGCCGCGGACCTCGAATCGATCCTGGAGCAAACCCGGGCGGAATGGCTGCAGCTCCGCGACGCGCGCCTTTTTGTGACCGGAGGCACGGGCTTCATCGGCTGCTGGTTGCTTGATAGCTTCGGCTGGGCCCGCACCCAGCTCGGTTTGAAAACTGAACTGGTCGTGCTGACGCGCGATCCCGGGGCCTTTGCGCAAAGGGAACCCCGGCTCGCGGCATTGCCCGGCTTGCGATTGCTCGCAGGAGATGTACGCGACTTTGCGTTTCCGGAGGGAAAATTCACCCACATCATCCACGCGGCAACCGCGGCGAGCGCGCAGCTGAATGTCGACGCGCCGCTGGTGATGATCGACACGATTGTCGAAGGCACCCGCCACACCCTGGATTTTGCGGCGCATTGTGGAGCGAAGGTCTTCTTGCAGACCAGTTCCGGCGGGGTGTATGGACGACAGCCTGACCGGATGACCCATCTTCCGGAGGAATACGCCGGTGCACCGGATCCATTCGATCCCTGGTCCGCCTATGGCGAAGCCAAGCGCATGGCGGAACTGCTGGGAACGATCTACGCGAAGCGCCATGGTTTCGAGCACAAGGTCGCCCGCATCTTCGCCCTCGTGGGACCACGACTGCCGCTCGACATCCACTTTGCGATGGGGAATTTCATCCGGGACGCGTTGCGCGGTGGCCCCATTCGCATCGGAGGTGACGGCACGCCTTTCCGTTCCTATCTCTACGCCTCCGATCTGGTGGCGTGGCTCTGGACCATTCTGGTGCGCGGCCAGCACAATCGGCCTTACAATGTGGGATCCGGGCACAGCCTGACCATTGCGGAAACCGCGCAAGCCGTGAATGAGGCCTTCGGTGGCCAACTGGCCATCGAGATCGCGCGCCGGCCCATGCCAGGCCAGCCCGGCGGCCGCTACGTGCCGTCAGTGGAACGCGCGGAAAAAGAACTTGGCCTGCGGCCCCAAGTGGATCTCGCCACCGGCATCCGCCGCACGGCCGAATGGAGCCGGCGGTAAGATCCGACCGCAGTGCCGACGTGCACGGCCAGCCTGCCGCTTGACCGGGCGCGATTTTTTCTGCTCGCTAGCTTTTCCCTGACTCCCTCGACCTCTCCCGCATGAAACGACTCGCCGACTATGTTTTCGAATATCTGACCGCCCAAGGGGTCGACCATGTGTTTTTGGTCACGGGCGGTGGCTCAATGTTTCTCAACGACGCGATCGGGCGCACGCCCGGTCTCAAATATGTTTGCTGCCATCATGAACAGTCTTGCGCGATGGCGGCGGAGGGTTACTCGCGGGTCTCCGGCAAGGTCGGGGTGGTCAACGTCACGACGGGGCCGGGCACGATCAACGCCCTGAATGGGGTTTTCGGCGCTTACACCGACTCGATCCCGATGCTGGTGGTATCCGGCCAAAATAAACGCGAGACGATCCTGCCCACCTATAACATTCCAGGATTGCGCCAGCTGGGAGAGCAGGAGGCTGACATTATCAGCATGGTCAAAGGCATTACCAAATATGCCGTGTTGGTGAATGATCCGCTCACGATTCGTTACCATCTTGAGCGTGCCTTCCACCTCGCGAGCGCGGGCCGGCCGGGGCCCACCTGGGTCGACATTCCGGTCGACGTGTCTAACACGATGATCGATCCCGAGTCTCAGCGCGGCTATGATCCGGCCGAGGATGCCTACACGTTCCCTCCGGAAAAGCTGTCGGCGCTGGTAACCGAGGTGATCGATCGTTTGCAAAACGCGGAGCGGCCGGTCGTGATGGCCGGCAGCGGCATCCATCTTGCCGGTGCGGTTGAACTCTTTGACCGGGTGACCCACCAGCTCGGCATCCCGGTTACGACGGCTTGGACGGCGCATGATCTCGTGGCATCAAACGATCCGCTCTTCTGCGGTCGCCCGGGCAGTATTGGCGACCGTCCGGGTAATTTCACGGTTCAAAATTCCGACGTCCTGTTGGTGCTGGGAAGCCGGCTGAACATCCGTCAGGTCAGCTATAATTGGAAGGATTTTGCCCGGCATGCGTTCAAAATCCAAGTCGACGTCGATCAGGCGGAGCTCATCAAGCCGCTGGTCAAATGCGACCTGCCGATCCAGTGCGATCTCAAGGTTTTTTTGGCGGAAATGAACCGGCAACTCGAGCTCCGGGCTTTCGATGCCGGCCGCCATGCCAAGTGGCTGGCTTGGGGCCGCGAGCGCGTGGTGGAAGGCACGCTCAAGATGGTAACGAATCGTGAGCGGATCATTCACCAACACGGCATATTTGGTAATGCCTTTGACCATGC
>Ga0206956_1061_pt1 | contig 31330 bp, 27 predicted proteins | sample Alteio_BWOrgHeat_35_FD_153252 | JGI IMG/M metagenome (GOLD analysis project Ga0206956, IMG submission 153252) | Enriched cells from forest soil in Barre Woods Harvard Forest LTER site, Petersham, Massachusetts, United States -... | ecosystem: Environmental > Terrestrial > Soil > Temperate forest >...
GTGATGCTCGGGTTGATCATGACGGGAATCCTGGGCGCAGCCAACGCATATCTCGGCCTGAAGGCCGGGATGACGATTGCCGCCACTTACCCTGCCGCTGTCATTGGCATGTCACTCCTCCGGCTGATGAAAGGCTCGCTGCTCGAAGAAAACATCGCACGAACCGTGGGTGCGATTGGCGAATCAGTCGCTGCGGGCGCCGTGTTTACCATCCCGGCGTTTGTTCTCGCCGGACTGTGGCCGAGCTTGGGGATGGAAAGATATTGGCAATCCGTGGCGCTGATGGTCATTGGCGGCCTGCTCGGCATTTTGTTCGTAACCCTTTTACGGCGCGTGATGGTGGAAGACCCGGAGCTGCCCTTCCCTGAGTCAGTGGCAGCGGCGGAAATTCATAAGGCCGGACAGCAGGGATCGAAGGCGGCGAAAATTCTGTTCGCAAACATGGGCTTTGGCGGCTTGATGTACTTTCTGTCGCAGGTCAATCTTTTCTGGTACACGAAAAATGTTCTGGTCAACATTCCCAAGATGGCGACCGGTTTGCGCCTGGGGCGTGGCGCGAACGCTCCCATGCTGGCAACCGGCGGAATGTCGCAGTTCACTTCGCCTGCGGTCAGTCCAGCGTACTTAGGCGTGGGCTACATCATCGGGCCTCGGCTGGCGTCGCTGAATTTCGCCGGCGGCGTAGTGGCTTGGGGTTTGCTGGTTCCGCTCCTAATTTATTTCCTTGGGCCAACTCTGCCACCGATGGCTACCGGCGCCAACCCGGCGGTTTATTGGGGAGGCATCGCGTTCAGCGTGTGGTATTCGATTGTGCGACCGATTGCTGTCGGTGGCATGCTGGTCGGCGCCGGATTCACGTTGTTTCGCATGCGCAAGCAACTGATGGCCGGGATGAAGCGCGCAGTTTCTGACTTGAAGAAATCTGCCGAAGCTCACAAAGCCACCAGCCGCGTCGACCGCGATCTCAACGCAAAAGTCGTTTTCGCGGGTGTCGGGCTGGTGTTCCTTGCGATGATAGGGCTCTACTATTACTTTATCTCAGGTGCGCACAACTTGAGCGGGAGCAAAGTTGTCGCCGGGGCGGTAGTGGCCGCAGCTGTCATGATTGTTCTAGGCTTTTTCTTTGCCGCAGTGTCGGGAAACCTGGTTGGAATGATCGGCTCGTCCAACAATCCGGTTTCCGGATTGACCCTGTGCACCCTGGTCGTCGCAGCGCTGCTTATGGTGGCGATGGGAGTGTCGGGCGTCGGCGGTGTGGCTGCGGTGCTGGGAGTAGCGGCGGTCGTCTGCGTGTCGTCGGCGGTAGCGGGCGAGATGTTGCAGGATTTAAAAGCTGGACACATTCTCGGGGGCACACCGGCAAAGATGCAGATGGGCGACATTTTTGGCACCATCGTGGCTTCGCTCGTTTTGTTTTTTCCGTTGATGATTCTCGATAAGGCCTATCACTTCGGCAGCGCAGCTCTGCCTGCGCCTCAGGCCGGCCTCATGGCGATGCTGGCGCAGGGCATCGTCGGCGGCAACATGGCTTGGCCGCTAGTCGTTGTCGGCATTCTCATGGGCTTCGCCATGATTCTCGTGGAAGTGAAAAGCCCCATGCTCTTTTCGGTCGGAATGTACTTGCCGCTGGAGACGACCTCGGCCATCTTCGTGGGCGGAGTGATTCGTTGGTTTACAGACAAAGTTCGCGACCGGCGCGGATACAACGATGCTCAGAAGGCTCGAGTAGATAATGCGGGCGTGCTGACGGCATCGGGATTAATCGCCGGAGAAGCGCTGTGTGGACTGGTGATCGCGGGCGTGGTTGGAAGCAATCATCAGCTGTGGCATATCGATATTGGAGATTTCTCGTTTTCCGGTTTGATCGGCATGGCAGTGCTCATTTTTGTGATGATGAAAGTGCCGCTTGCAAATGCCGGAAGCCCGGATGAGCCCGCGCCACCGACCGCGATCATGTAGGTTTTCTTAACCACAGAGGACACGAAGTTTCACAAAGGAAAGCTGGGGCATTGTGCGCTTACTTCGTGACCCTTCGTGTTCAAGCGTTTTCATGTCGATTGCAGAGAATCTTGCCCGGGTGCGTGAGCGGATCGATACTGCTGCACGACGCGCCGGGCGCCGGTCCGAAGACGTCGCGTTGATGGCAGTCAGCAAGACGTTTCCGGCAGACAGTATTCGGGAAGCTTACGAAGCAGGATTGCGTCTGTTCGGCGAGAATCGCGTGCAGGAATTTGCCGGGAAGAGTGATGCACTTCGGAATCTGGACGCCGCCGAATGGCACCTGATCGGCCATCTGCAAACCAACAAGGCTGCCAAGGCGGTCGAATTGTTCAGCGCAGTGGATTCGGTTGACTCGTTGCGTCTGGCACAGAAGCTGAATGCGACCGCGCAGCAACTTAAGAAGAAACTCCAAGTCCTGATCGAAATCAACGTTGGCGGTGAGACAGCCAAGAGTGGCGTGGCTCCGGACTCTGCCGAATTGGAACACCTACTCATCGTAGCGCGGGAATTGGAGCATCTAGAGTTTCGGGGACTTATGACAGTTCCGCCGTTTGCGGACGATCCGCGTGAGGCTCGGCCATATTTCCGGAAGCTGCGCGAATTGCGCGACCAGATTGCTGCACGACGATTGCCTGCCATTGACATGCACACACTCTCCATGGGGATGTCGCACGATTTCGAAGTTGCGATCGAAGAAGGCTCGACCTGCGTGCGCATTGGGACGGCGATCTTCGGGAGCAGAACCAGAGACATAACGACTCAATGATTCCGATCCACGAGACGGCTGGCGGAGCTACCCTCGCAGTCAAAGTGCACCCACGGGCGAAAAAGAACGCGATCACCGGAGAGGTCGGGGATACCCTTAAGCTTGCCCTGACTGCGCCTCCGGTCGACGGCCGCGCCAACCAAGCCTGTATCGAATTTTTCGCAAATCTTTTGGATGTACCGCGCTCTTCCGTTACCATAGCGTCCGGCGAGACCAGCCGGAACAAAGTCATTCGAGTCGCAGGATTGTCAGCGCAGGAAGTGCGGAAGCGCTTAGCGAACTAAAGGCAGGTCCCTCGACATGTCCTCTCCGCGCAAGCGCGGCTCGGAGGTCACACGGATGACAGAGTAGCAAGAATGGACGAAAAACAAACAGCAGGAGCCACGCTTGACCTTTTCCGAACGCTTGTATGAGATTCGCACTGGCTTTGAGCGTCCCTTCTGGATTGCCAACCTGAGTGAGATTTTCGAGCGCCTTTCTTACTACGGAGCTTTTGCGTCTCTCGCTCTGTATTTGCAGGAGCGGCTGAATTTCTCTACCGAGCAAACTGGAACTTTAACTGGCATCTTCGGCGGGATGGTATGGTTTCTCGCGATTTTCGGTGGCGCAGCCGCCGATCGCCTGGGTTTCCGCCGCGCTCTTTCGGTGGCGTATCTGATCTTGGCTGCGGCTTACTTCCTGATCGGTTCCATCGGCGCACCGTGGCTTGCTCCGATACGCAATGCCGTGCCCATCAGCCTGTTTGTGGGATTTATTCTTATTCTTCCGGCGCTCGGAATTTCTCTGGTGAAACCTTGCGTGGTGGGCACGACGGCTCGGGCATCGAAGGAAAATGTCCGCTCGATCGGCTATTCGATCTACTACACCTTGGTCAACATCGGCGGCGCCGCCGGGCCTTATTGCGCTTCCTGGGCGCATCGCCATTTGGGCGTCGAAAATGTTTATCGCCTTGCCGCAGTCAGTGTTTTTGCGATGTTCTTTGTGGTCCTGCTTTTCTTCCGCGAACCGCGCAAGCCCGGAGATGCACCTCCGCCATCGATCGCGACCGTCGCGCGAAATTTCTGCGTGGTGGTGGGAAACTATCGGCTTGTCTTGCCGGTATTGACGATCGCTCTGTTGCTGCGCATTGTCCTTTGGATCTATCCCACGTTCAATGTTCCCTGGTGGATCTGGGCTGGGCTGCTGCTGCTGGTGCTCGCCGGGATCAGCCGGTTCATGTGGTTCCTCGTGCTCTTCACGGGGTACTGGATTGTATTCTGGCAGCAATACATCAGTTTGCCCGGATATATCCACGGGTACATCAACCCGCACGCAGACGTCGAGATCATTCTAGTAACCGATGGGCTCACCGTGATCTGTCTAACTCTCGCAGTGAATTATCTGACGCGCAAAATACCGGCATTTCAAGCGGTGATTCTCGGCACCGTGATCACATCTGTCGCCTGGTTGATTCTCGCCTTCCGGCCGACGATCTGGGCCGCGGTTCTCTCGATATTCATCCTCGCACTGGGCGAGATCATCCAGCAACCGCGTTATTACGAGTATATTTCCCGGCTCGCGCCTCCGGGACAACAGGGCACCTACATGGGATTTGCATTTCTTCCGATTGGAATTGGTTCGCTGATTGGTGGATGGTTTGGCGGAACATTGGCCCACCATTTTGGAGAAGTCCTGCACCAGCCCGAGCGGATCTGGTGGTGTGTGACTGCGGTAGGAGTAGCTACTACGGCTGCGCTTTGGATCTACGACAAGGCTTTCAGAACGCCGAGTTCCGCTCCCGGACAATAACTCAGGCCATGACTACGGGAAAAGCGACTCCTGCATCCATCGCTGCTGAGATCCGGCATTTGCTTGGGCGCGAGGGCTCCGCCGAGCACGCTGCGGGTGTGCAGTGGTTCTTCAAGGATGAGATCAAAGCGCACGGATGGTACACAGCCAAGCTTCGTAGCGTAGCTGTCCGCTTGCGGCGCAAGATCCGACAAGAGTTCGGGATCGACTTCCTTGTGCAAGTCGCAGACAATCTTTTTGCTGGACAAGTCCTCGAAGAAAAGATCTTTGCGGTTTTCCTGTTGGAAAAACTGACTAAGGAATTCGGTGACGCGGAGTTTCGCCTGTTAGAGTCCTGGCTGCCTCGCATTTCAACCTGGGCTGACCACGACGGACTTGTGCACTATCTGATTGCGCCGATGGTTGCCGCTAACGCCTCACGATCCCGCAGAGTTTTTCTTTGGGCAAAGTCGCCTGACCGATGGCATCGGCGGGCGGCTTGTGTGGCATTGATCCAGGGAACGCGACAGAAGATGTTTTTCGCGGAGATCAAACGCTTGTCCAACTCGCTTCTTTCCGACGACGATGACATGGTTCAAAAAGGATTGGGCTGGCTGCTGCGAGAAACTGCCAAAGCCAACGCGATGCGGACGGTGCCTTACCTGTTGAACATCCGCCAGCGGGCGCCGAGGCTGGTGTTGAGAACGGCCTGCGAGACGCTGCCAGCGGGCGTTCGAAAGAAGATTCTGGCGAAGCCTGCCTGATCCCCACCGCGGAGCTTCGTTTGCCGGAACTGTGCGATTCGCCCAAACTCTCCGACGTTGTTAGAATACTTGTTTGCCCATGAACCTTGCTGCCATACAGACAGCCCTGCGCGAGCGGAATATCGATGCATGGCTTTTCTATGATCACCATCACCGCGATCCGATCGCTTATCGGGTGCTGGGGTTGTCGCCTGATCTGATGGTCACGCGGCGGTGGTTCTACCTCATCCCAGCGGGAGGTGAGCCAACGAAACTGGTGCACAAGATTGAATCGCGCCACCTCGATACCCTCCCCGGCAAAAAGCTTCAATATGCCGGTTGGCAGGAGTTGTTCGATCAGGTGAAGGTGCTGCTCTCATCGTATCGCGACATCGCCATGCAGTATTCACCCAACAACGTCGTCTTCACGATTTCCCTGGTGGACGGCGGCACGCTGGAATTGATCCGTGGATTGGGGAAAAATGTAGTCAGTTCGGGCGATCTGGTTGCGCTGTTCGAGGCCACCTGGACCGACGAGCAGATCAAGAGCCACTTCGCGGCGCGGGATGCAGTAGACGCGATCACCGCGGCAGCCTTCCAGGAAATTGGGCGGCGGGTGCGCAATGGCGGAACGAACGAACATCAGATTCAACAGTGGTTCATGGAAGCTTTTCGGCGTGAAAATCTGGTAACGGACGATCCGCCGATCGTCGGAGTCAACGCCCATAGCGGCGATCCGCACTACGAGCCTCGTGCGGATGGTTCGGCACCCATGTGCGAAGGCGATTTCGTTCTGCTCGATGTTTGGGCCAAGAAAAACATTCCGGGTGCTGTCTATTACGACATCACATGGACCGGGTTCGTTGGCAAAGCACCTTCAACCCGAATGCAGGAAGTCTTCACTGTGGTTCGCGATGCGCGCGACGCCGGCATAAAAGTCGTTCAGGAAGGCATCGCCAGCGGTCGCACTATGTGTGGATGGGAAGTGGACCGGGCAACACGAGATCACATCAAGAAGGCGGGCTTCGGCGACTATTTCATTCATCGTACCGGGCATTCGATTGGAACCGAGGTCCATTCCAACGGCGCCAATATGGACGATCTGGAAATTCACGACGAGCGGCGTATTCTGCCCAATTCCTGTTTTTCGATCGAACCCGGCATCTACTTGCCCGAGTTCGGTGTGCGCAGCGAAGTCAACATATTAGTGCGGCCAAAAGCAGCCGAGGTTACAGGTAAAATTCAACGCGAGATTGTAATCATCTGAATGGCAAATCCTTCGACAATTAAAGAAACACCAGCACCGCCCATGACCGCGATGTCAGTGGTTGCACCGGCGATCGGCTGGCTGATTCCGGGCGCAGGGCACTTGATCCAGAAACGCTGGATTCGCGGCCTGCTGCTCATGGGCTCAATTGTAATCATGTTCCTGCTTGGCCTGGCGTTGCAGGGACGCGTGTATCGGCCGAACGGCGGCGACATCCTGGATATTCTTGGATTCGTGGGCGACGTAGGCGCAGGCGGGCTCTATATTGTCACTCGCGCTTTGGATCTGGGACAAGGCGCTATCGCCCACGCCACGGCCGATTACGGAACCAAGTACATCATTGTTGCGGGCCTCCTGAACTTCATCAGCGCGGCCGATGCTTATCACATCGCGATCGGGAAGAAGCCATGAACCTGCAACTCTCCCATTTCAGCGCTGCTGTCTTATTTGGTGTATTTGCTTCGGTAGTTTTTGGCATCACCCAACGCAGCACCTCCCGCGAGCAGATTCGCTACGGTCTCTATTGCTTTGCCATGTTCGTCGGCGGAGTGTTTGTCGCGGGTTGGGTAATGTGGATTTTGCGACGGTGAAACGCTGCTAGCTTCTAGCTTGCGGCTTCACATCAAGCATCCCAACCTCAAGCCAGTAGCTACCCTTCCCAGACAAACGCATCGAACACCCTCTTCGTGTCAAATCCCAAGCGCAGATAGAGTTCCACGGCTCTCGCATTGGCTTCTGTGACCGTCAAAGACAGCAATGAGAACTTTCGCTGGCGCAAGTTTGCGGTAGTCGCCGCCAGCAACGATTCGCCGATGCCGTGCGAGCGGTACTCTGGCAGTACGCATACCTGGGTCACATGGCCAACATCCTGGCGTACGCGCGAGCACAAGATCAGGCCGACCAGCGTACGCGTTCGTTTGTGGACCGCCGCGAAGGACGACTCGGGATCGAACGTGCCGCACCCCGGGAAACGGACAATATTGTTCAGAAACCGCAACGAACCGCTTAAAGTACGGTACTGATCGTTGATCTCAGAATCCACATGTCCACGATATGCCGTCGTTATTACGGCGGCAGCAGGTTGATAATCTTGTTCCGCCCACTGGCGAATTTCGATGTCTGGGTGCAACGGGGGCGCCGGCTTGCTTGGCGTTTCCAAAGGCAACACCATGAATAGCCGCGCATGACGGCTGAAACCCTGCTGCACAAAGGGCTGAGAGACGATTCCGGTTTCGTGCATGAGCAACTGAGCTTCGACGCGATGAATGCCCGGCGACTGCTGTAGAGTTTCGATCACATGCGTGAGCAGCCGTGATTCCACATCGTGAGGATCAGGCAGGCGGCCACCATTCGCAACAAAAAGATCTCCAATAACACCCTTGCTGCCTTCGTAAACAAAGAACGCATAACCGAAGATTCGTCCGCGCTCGATGGCCGCATACCCCGGCAGAATCTTGGCGTCGACGTAGCGCAGAATCATATCTGCAGATCCGCCGTAATCCCAGGAAAGCAGGCGCGACCACACGCTGATCTCGTCCTCCAACAAAGGACGCAGGTCGACGGAGGAAAAATGCCTGAGATCGAGAATCTCCACGCGGGCTCCTGGAGGGTGCGCCTCAGCGATGCGTCCAAATTGCGGCCGCGAAAAGCTGAGTGTATTAGCTTCGCACGCCACGAGGCAAACGGGAGTATCTCGGAGGATTCACAGCGTAGTCTCCGCCCGAGACCGCAGATTTGACTGAGTGCTAAGGGCTGAGTGCTCGCGTGCTAATGACTTATCTGCCCTCCGCCGCGACCCAGTAATAATCCAAACCTTGCGACGCGAAACTTCCCAGGTAGGAAACACGGCGGCCTGCCACTTGTTTTGCAATTGCGGTCTGCGATCCTTCCGGAGCCACTACTAGATGTTCTGCGACGGGAATTTGTCCTTGCTCATATCTGTCGATGACCTGGTTTCGATAGAACGCCAGGCCAAATTCGATTTCGCGTGAAACGCCAGACACTGCAAGCGGGAGCGGCTTGTTCTCCAAGTGACCTATCTCATTCGCAAGTAGTCGGACGGAAAGAGTGCTATCGAGTGCTGGAGATCCCAGGCGCAGCACCGCGGCAAGGGCCAGCACTACCGGAACCAGCGTGACAAAACGCAATGTGCCCAAGCCTAGCTTAGTTCGCAGTGTGCTAGCGATACCGATCGCTAACACTGCGGCGAAGCCGAACGAGATTGCGGTTGCCCTGCCCCATGGAAGCCGATGTTGCATAACAATGTACTGAATCATCAACGCCGGAACAATGGGTGACGCCGCAACGATCGAGTGCAGCGCAATCAAGAAGATACTAGGACGCTCGCCGGCCGATACGCGACGCCTGACGTATTCCGCCAGCAAGAGCGTACCCGCGGGCAACGCTGGGACAATGTATCCAGGCAGTTTCGATTGCGAGAAAGAAAAGAATACGATTGGGACAACTAGCCAGATCACCAGGAATGCATTCAGAGCGTCCTCCGACCCAAACATGTCTCTTCGTTCTGCCCACCACACGCGAATCGTTTCCGCGAACGCCGCCGCCGCAAATACGGTCCATGGAATTAAAGCAAGCAGTGCAACCGGAACGTAGTACCAGAACGGTTCTTTGTGACGATAGAGGTTCGTGCCGAAACGCGCGACGTTATGCTCAAGAATGAAGATACGGAAAAACTCCGGGTCCTTCATTTGCACAGCGATGTACCAGGGAAGCGCCAGCGCGCAGAACAGAAGAACCCCAGGGAGCCAGAGCGTCCTCCAAAGCAATTGGCAATCATTCTTCGCCGCGGCAAATATCACAATGATTACGGCCGCCAACAGGGGCGCCACGGGCCCTTTGGCCAACATGCCAAACGCGAGAAAACAATAGAACGCCGCGAGGTAGCGATGAGAGTTGCTTTCGTACCACGCATACCATGCGAACATCGCGATGGTGAACATCGCAGCCAGCGGCATGTCTGTCGAAGCGGCTCGCGCGAAACCGATGACTCCTGCCCCGGAGGCGGTCATCAACGCGCCATCGAGTTGGAATCCGGGACGAAAGCGTTTCAGAAAAAGATAAGTCGCGACCACCATAAGCGTCGCGTCCACTGCCGATGGCAAGCGCGCGGCCCAATCGCTCACTCCGAAAATGCCGTAGGCCAGCATCGCCTGCCAGTAGTAAAGCGGAGGTTTCTCCAGCCACGCTTTGCCTCCCAGCGTTGGCGTAATCCAGTCGTGGCGTGCGAGCATTTCGCGGGCGACTTGTGCGTAGCGTGGTTCATCGGCGCCGATCAGTCCGAAGTACGCGAGGCCGAACAAAAACAGGAATCCGCAGAATCCGGCGAGCAGAAGCCAGTCGGCGGTTGCGCGCGAAATCTTCAATTATTTCCTCAGAGAGCTATTGTACGGAGGGATTCGTCCGAAGTTGGGTCATGATTCGTGCGATGGCGATCGACAAAGGACCATCCAGAGAGCATCCGCTGGCACATGCGTGGCCGCCGCCGCCGAACTGTTCGGCGATGGCCGCGACATCCAACTGCCCTTTGCTGCGCAGGCTCACCCGGAATCGCCCGTCAGGCAGCTCGCGGAAAAACGCGGCTACCTCAACATCCTGAATGGACAATGCATAGTTCACCAGTCCCTCGCAATCTTCTTCCTTGGCTCCAAAGCGCTCCATCTGCTCAGTCGTAACCCACACCCAGGCCAGCGCGCCTTCGCGGTGCAGGTTGGAGAGCGCTGCGCCCAACAGGCGCATCTTGGCGGTGGAATGTCCGAAATAGACGCTGCGGGCGCAATGTGCAGGATCGGCGCCGGCCAGCACCAACTCCCGCGCCAAAGCAAAGGTATGTTCGTTGGTGCCCTCAAACATGAATGAACCGGTATCGGTAAGCACAGCAGTGTAAAGGCAGGTTGCGATCTCAGGAGAAATCTTCACACCAGCTTCGTGCGCCAGACGATACACCATCTCCGCTGTGGCAACCGCCTTGGGATCGATCCAATTCACGTGCGCAAACGGCCGGCCGCTTACGTGATGATCAATGCTGATCAGAAAGCGGTTTTCCAAGCCCTCTAGCCGAGTGCGCTGAATGCTGTCGCACTCGAGAATGATGGCAGCATCGTAGTTCCCGTTCACGCGGTCGGCACGCACGACGGTGTCGGCAAAAGGCAACGGCTGATAAATGCGAGGCACTCCATCGTGCAGAACGACATCGGCTTCCTTGCCCATTGAACGCAGCACCTGGCAGCAGGCGAGCGCGGAACCGACAGCGTCTCCATCCGGACGGGCGTGCGAAGTCAGCAGGAACCGGTCGCGCTGCTCGATCTGTTTGAGAACCTCGCTCAACATATCTGCGGGAAGCTCCGATATCGACTCGATTGAGGAACTATCGGCTCCTCTTCTGATTGCGTTTTAACAGTTCATCAATTCTGGACGCGTACGTCTGCGAGCGGTCCAGCTGAAAATACAGCTCTGGCGGACGGCGCAAGTGCAAACGCTCCGCCACTTCACGGCGGATGAAACCAACTGCTGCCGTCAGTCCCTCCAACGTGCGTTCGGCTTCTTCGTCGTCGCCCTGGACAACCACGAAAATCCGGGCCGAGCGCGAATCGCTCCCAAGCATCACACTGCTCACGCTAGCCAGCCCGATGCGGGGGTCGCCGAGCTCGCCCTCCACGATGGTCTCAATCTCCTCGCGCAGAGCCTCGCCCAGCCTTTCCCGGTGATATTTAGCTCCACGCTTTTCCACTGCTTTCCCTCTGAGTAAAACGAATGAGAATATCAGAAAATCGGGCTCGCGGCTTCAATATTGGCAAGGGCCCGAAGGTACTTTCGTGCGGCGCTGAAAGTGCCGTAAATGGAATGGATTACGACCCGTGCAGGCTACAAGTATTCCAGAAAAGAATCGGCGATATCAGCACCGCCGTTGTTCGCTATCCGTGTCGCATGGCGTTCCACGTTCTTCATCAGGCCGTCTAGATAGTCGCGGGAATCGGAAATGCTGACCACGCCCAAAGTTGCGTGGTTCCACAATCCGCTCGCGTCCAACTCGGCAACGGCAACGTTGAAATGGGCGCGCAGCCGGTCTTTCACACTACGCACGACTTGCCGTTTGTCTTTGAGCGACTGCGCTGCTTCGATGCGCAGTTCGAGGGTGAGAAAGGCGATCATTCGGTCGTTGGCCGTTGGTCGATCGTCGTTGGCAAACCACTGTCACGCTAACGACCAACAACAAACGACTACCGACGTTCTATGCTATCGCTTCCGCCGCAACTTTCTCGGTGGCGAAGGCTTCGATCACGTCGCCGACTTTGATGTCGCCGTAGTTGGCGATTGAAATGCCGCACTCCATGCCGTTGGTGACCTGGCTGGCATCGTCCTTGAAACGGCGAAGCGATCCGACCTTGCCCTTGAAGACAACGGTGTTGTCACGCAGCAGGCGCACTTCCGAATCGCGCTTGATGAGGCCATCGATCACTGTGCACCCAGCAATCGTGCCCACCTTCGGGATGCGGAACGTCTCTCGCACTTCCGCCCGGCCCTGATAGGTTTCTTTGATAGTCGGCTCAAGCAGTCCAGTCATGGCTCGCTTGATCTCGTCCTGCAACTCGTAAATGATCGAGTGCAGGCGGATGTCGACTTTCTCCTGGTCCGCCAGTTCCTGCGCTTTGCGTTCCGGACGCACATTGAATCCGATAATGATAGCGTTTGAAGCTGAGGCCAGCAGCACATCGGTTTCGGTGATGGCGCCCACTCCGGAATGCAACACCTTCAGGCGGACTTTGTCGTTTGAAAGCTTTGAGAGCAGATCGCTGAGCACTTCGACCGAGCCACCCACATCGGCCTTCAGAATAATGTTGAGTTCCTTGGTTCCGGCCGTCTTGAGCTGTTCCGCCAAACCTTCAAGCGACACACGCGAACTCTTGGCCAGCGTCGCTTCGCGAGTTTTCTGTTCGCGGTACTCCGAAATTCCGCGCGCCTTATCGCGATCCGCAACCACCACGAACTGATCGCCCGCCTGGGGCAATCCTTCCATGCCGAGGATTTCGACTGGCGTCGAAGGTGGCGCCTCTTCAAGCGCGTTGCCACGATCGTCAAACATTGCCCGAACCTTGCCGTAAACATTGCCAACCACGAAGTTGTCACTGTCGTGAAGGGTTCCATTCTGCACCAGCACCGTGGCTACGGGGCCGCGGCCACGATCCAGTTTCGCTTCGAGCACAACCCCTTGCGCCGGACGCTCCGGCGTAGCTTTCAGTTCCTGCAGATCCGCCACCAGGACGATCATTTCCATCAACAAATTCAGATTCGTTTTTTGTTTTGCCGAGACGTCGACGAATACGGTGGTTCCACCCCAGTCTTCGGGCATCAGTCCGCGATCACCCAACTGCTTCTTGACGCGATCGGGCAGCGCTCCGGGCTTGTCAATCTTGTTCACTGCAACAATAATCGGTACCTCTGCCGCGTGCGCGTGATCAATCGCTTCCAGTGTTTGCGGCATGACGCCATCGTCGGCAGCAACGACCAACACGACAATATCCGTGGCCTTGGCTCCGCGAGAACGCATGCGCGTGAAAGCTTCGTGACCCGGTGTATCCAGAAATACAATCTGGCGGCCGTAGGCGGGAGACTGCTTGTCCTGCACCGTCACTTTATAGGCGCCGATGTGCTGCGTGATGCCTCCTGCTTCACCTCCGGCCACGTCCGTGGAACGAATGGAATCGAGCAGTGTGGTCTTGCCATGATCGACGTGGCCCATAATTGTGACCACGGGCGGACGCGGTATGCCTTCGCTGGCTGCGCCTTCCTCTCCGGCGGCGGCGTCGGAAACTTCCTTCGCGGCCTGTTCTTCGAAGGTGATGACATTTGTATCCGCTCCGAAAAACCGCGCCATTTCGCTGGCCAGCTCCGCATCGAGCGTCTGGTTGATGGTGGCAAACACGCCACGAGCCAGCAAGCGGGCGATCAAATCCTTGGCACGAATTCCCAGCTTCTCAGCCAAGTCTTTGACGCTGATTCCTTCGGTGATGGTGATGCTGCGCGTGATCGGCTGCGGCTCATTTGAAAGCGACAGGCGCGGCGGCGGAACGAAGCCCTTCATCGGGCCTTCTTTTACACCGCGAGGAACATAACGCTGGCCGGGTCTGCGTGCGGGCGCACCGGGACGGGCGCCGGGGCGAGTCGAGCCCGGCGGAGGCAATCCTGGTCCGACTCCAAGCGGCCGCGTGCCTGTGGGCGACTGCCGGGTTGGATGCATCGGTCGACGCTCTCCCGGACGTAATGGAGGACGCGTCCCTGGAGCTGCGGCACCGCCCGGACGCGGGCGTTGGAAAATTGGCTGCCCCGGTACCGGACGCCCGGGAACCGGACGCGCAGTCGCTCCCGCCTGGGCGGTTGGTGCGGCTGGCCTCACAGGTGCCTGGTACACAGGACGAGGTCCGGTATGCGGAACAATCATTCGCGGAGACGGCGGTTGCGGGCGCAGCGGTGCAGCTGGAGCCGCTGGTTTCGCGGCTACCGGAGCCGGTGGCGCAGCTGTCACAGAAATCGGAGCCGCGGCTTGGGCCGCATGGGGCGTCGCAACCGGAGGAGTGACCGGACGCGCAGGAACCGGCATCGTTGGCGGTGCCGCAGCGGAAGCTGGTGGCTGAACGACTGGCGGAGGCGGAGCGGAAAATGTCGGCCTGACGGTAGGTTGAGGGACAACAACCCTAGGCGGCGGTGGCGCAACCGAAGAAGTAGGCGGCGCAGGCGGAGCCTTAACGGTGGAAACGGGCGGAGCGATGGTCGGTGAAGCTGCGGCCACCGGACGGACAGGCGGAGCGGCTGTAGTCGCCGGAGCCTGTTGCTTACGGATAGCATTCAGAACGTCGCCTGGCCGGGAAATATTGGATAGATCTATCTTGGTCTTAATCTCATCTCCAACGGCGCGGCTGGGCCGCGATGGCCTGGCAGCGGTATGCGCCTCGCTGGCGGCGCGCAAGTAGGCTCGCACCTTCTCCGCTTCGTGTTCTTCCACGGAACTGGAGTGCGTCTTCTTCTCAGTGACGCCTACTTCGGGAAGTGCGTCGAGAATCGCTTTGCTTTTGACTTCCAGCTCCCTGGCCAGATCGTTAATTCGAATCTTGCTCATCCGCTCTTTCTTTCCTCCGGACTATCCCGCTAAGTCTTCATATCAACCTCACGGTGTCGGTTATCGGTTGCACGCTTCCACGAGGCGCGCAGAGTGCATAACACTGTCATTACTCTTTGCCTTCGGAAGAAGCAGGCTCCTCCGCCGGTTCCTGCGTTTGCTCTTCACTTGCCGCTTCCGTCGATTCGATCGGGATCGCAATCTCCGCGGTTTCATCGCCTACGACATCTTCCACAACCACTTCCGAAGCTGCCGCTTCCTGATTGCCTTCGATGGAAGTCTCCTGACCCTCTGGGACCTCCACCGTTGCTTCATCATTGGCTACTGCGACTTCACCGCCTTCTAGGCTCGAGAAATAATTATTGACCGCCAGACTGATTTTTTCCACCGTCTTCGGTCCGATACCCTCGATGGCCTCGAGTTGCTCCGGCGTCATGTCCGCCAAAGCTTCCACGGTAGTCACACCCGCTGCACCCAACTTCTCGATGAGACCCTCGCCAAGGCCCGGCACATCCGCGAGCGGAGTGGAAGCAGGAGTGACCAGCTGCGACATCTGTTGTTCGACTTCCTGGCGCTTCTCTTCCTCGCTCTTGATATCAATCTTCCAACCCAAGAGCTTGGCCGCAAGGCGAACGTTCTGCCCCTTCTTGCCAATGGCAAGGGAAAGCTGGCTGTCGTCGACGACTACTTCCAGATGCTTCTCGGTTCCTTCGAGCACGCTCACGCGACTAACTTTCGCAGGCTGCAACGCCTTCTCAGCGAAAGTCACCGCGTCCTCGTGGTACTCGATAATGTCGATCTTCTCCCCCCGCAGCTCGCGAATGATCGACTGCACCCGCATACCCTTCATACCGACGCAGGCGCCGACTGCATCCACGTCTTTGTCTTTGGACATGACGGCAATTTTGGTGCGTTCGCCAGCTTCACGAGCGATTGCCCGAATGACCACCGTTCCATCGTAGATTTCCGGCACTTCGGTCTGGAAGAGATGCTGCACCAGTTCCGGAGCCGCTCGCGAAACCACGACAGCCGGGCCTTTTGAAGCTCTTTCGACTCGCGCAATCACTACGCGCACGCGCTCGCCGATGGCAAACGATTCAAGTCTCGACTGTTCCTTGCGCGGCATCCGCGACTCGGCTTTGCCCAGATCGAAGATCACATCCGGACCTTCAATGCGTTTGACCGTGGCATTGACGATCTCATTTACGCGTCCAATGTACTCGTTGTAAACCGTGTCGCGCTCGGCTTCGCGCACTTTCTGGAAAATCACTTGCTTCGCCAGTTGTGCCGCGATGCGCCCGAGAATCCCTTCCGTCACTTTGGGAATCTGCAGTTCGCCGCCAACTTCCGCGCTGGGGTCGAGCTTTCTGGCATCATCGAGCGTGACCTGAAGAAGCGGATCTTCCACTTGCTCGGGAACCTCGACTACGGTCTTGACCGCAAAGGCACGAATCTTGCCGGTATCCTTGTCAAGCTGAGCGCGCAAGTTCTCCTGCGTCTTGTAATACTTGCGCGTGGCGACAACGATGGCATCTTCTACTGCAGTAACGACAATCTGCGGATCAATGCCCTTTTCCCGGCTGAGCGCGTCGATCGTGTTGTAAAGCTCACTTGCCATAGAAAACCATTTAGTAGTTCGGTAATTTAGTAATTGGGTAATTGAAAATCAAAACCTCGCGGCTTAAGTTTTTCAAATTACTCAATTACTAAATTTCCCAATTACTCAATCCCTAGATCTCGGGCACCAGGTTGGCCTGTTCGACGTTGGCCAACTCAATCTCCAAAGTCTGCGGCGCAGGATCATGCGGACGCGCCTTCTTCCGCGACGCGCCCATCTCCAAAGTCAAACGGCCGTCGTGAAACTTCTGCAAACGTCCTTCAAAGTGCTGGTTTCCGTTGATCGGATTTCGCGTCTTCAGCTTCACCTTGCTGCCGGTGAAGCGTTCATAGTCGGCCGCTCGCAACAGCTTGCGATCCAACCCCGGAGAAGAAACCTCCAGCAAATACGAGTGGCCAGGAATCACATCCTCCACATCGAGGATCGTCCCAACTTCCCGGCTCAGATTCGCGCAGTCTTCGTGAGTCACCCCACCAGGCTGGTCGGCACTTGCGCCGGCCCCGGGAACTTTATCGATCACGATGCGAAGCATGCGCGCCTTGCCCCCGCCGCGCAATTCCACTTCAACCACCTCTAATCCACTGCCGGTGGCCACTCGCTCCACAATCGCGCGCACCTGATCGATCTCAAATCCCATGAAACCAATAAGTTATCCGGCTGTTGGGGAGTTCCGAAAGCAGCGCAAACTAAAAAGTGGGCTTGCGCCCACTGGTGTGCTCCGCCAAAATCTGGTACTACACAACAGTTTCCAAGGACCAATATACGCCGCTCCGAGCCAAAAGACAAACCTGTCTAACCCGTTTTTCCCTTTCAATCATGGGTTGACCGGAAGCGATTCAAGAAGCCCGATGTGAACGAAGAATCTCGCCGAACGGGCCGCCGCCGGGGTCATTTCCCGCATCACAACAAAGCACTCCCCTTGCAGCAATCGCGGCAAGCCTTAATAATGATTACGTCCATTCCATGACCAGGAATGAGTTGGGGCTATGAGCCAGGAAAAAGTACTGATTGTCGAGGACGAAGAGAACGAGCGGACGGGGCTTGCTGAATTGATTTCAGCTTGGGGTTATCGCGCCGAGACTGCCCGAGACGGCTCCGAGGGATTCGACAAGGTCTCCAGTTGGGGACCATCCATCGTTGTAACCGACCTCAAAATGCCGCGCATGGGAGGCCTGGAACTGCTGGAGCGAATTGCCAATGACAGCAAGACTATTGCCGTGATCGTAGTAACGGCTCAAGGCACAATCGACAGCGCCGTACAAGCGATGCGAATGGGGGCTTACGACTACATCACCAAGCCCATCGACACCGACCGACTGCGTACCATTTTGCAAAATGCCTCCGCGCTGCTCGGAACCCGTGTGGAACTTGAAGTCACGCGGAGGAAGCTGCGAGACGCGGGATCTCTCGGCAGTTTGGTCGGGGCGTCGAAGAAAATGCAGGAGCTTTTCCGCCTGATTGAGATGGTATCGCCCAGCACCGCGTCAGTGTTGATCACGGGCGCAAGCGGCACCGGTAAAGAATTGGTAGCCCGCAACATCCATGAACTCAGTCCCCGCCGCAATAAGCCATTCGTCCCTATCAATTGTGCGGCGATTCCAGAAACCCTGATCGAGAGCGAAATCTTTGGCCATGAGAGAGGAGCGTTTACCGGGGCGCTTGAACGACGCACAGGCTGCTTCGAATTGGCGGAAGGGGGGACATTGTTGTTGGACGAGATCGGAGAAATGCCGATCGGCACCCAAGCTAAACTGCTCCGCGTATTGGAAGATCGCAAGCTCCGCCGTTTGGGTAGTAAAGTGGAAACGACCGTCGACGTCCGCGTTCTTGCGGCGACTAACAAAGTGCCCGAGGAAGCCGTCGCTCGTGGAGAGTTGCGCAATGATCTCTATTACCGGCTGAACGTTTTTAACATTCATATGCCGCCATTGCGCGAGCACAAGGACGACGTTCCGGCGCTCGTGGAATCGCTTTTGAAGGACATGAGTACCAAACACGGACGCAAGGTAGCGGCGGTAAGCGAGGCTGTACTGAACTTGTTCCAAAATTATTCATGGCCCGGAAATGTCCGCGAGTTGCGCAACGCGCTGGAGCGTGCTGTGATCGTCTGCGAAGGGGCAGTAATTGAAACCAAGCATCTGACGCCCGGATTCGGTCAAACCACGATTCGTACTTCGTCGGACGATCCCGATGCCATTCATCTGGATATAGGCATGACGGTGGAGGAAGCGGAGAGGCGTCTGATTCTGAAGACCATCGAATCCACCAGCAACAATAAGACGCGAGCCGCAGAAATTCTCGGCATCAGCCTGAAAACTCTTCATAATAAGCTTAAGGAATATGGCAATGCCGCGGCCGATGCCGCGCTGGCGAGAGAAGATTAGCAACGAGTCCGAACCGTTCCAGGGATGGCAAATTGACTTGCTCGCCACGACCTGCCATTGTTTTCGCGTGAGAGTCTACTTTCGCGCGAGGCCCTAACTAAGGAATGCGCCGAAAAACCCAGATCGTGTTCGCCATTACCTTCATGGTGGCAGCGATGGTATCCGCGTTTTCCTATATCTATGTGTCGCAGATATTGCGCCAGCGGGTTACGTTCGCGCACGACACAGCCGGTTTTCTAAATTCCCAATTGGCATATCTCGCTGCCAATGCAATTCCAGACTTGACCAGCACGCGGGTTGATATCACCAACCCCGCGAAGGTCCGCAGCGCGATTGCCGACTATCTCGCGACCAATCTTGATTTGAATACGATGCTGGAATCGGTTGTAACCGACTGGCCCATGATTTATGACGCGGCAATCGTGGACAACGATGGAAAAGCCATTCTTCACACCAACGCTGACCTGGTTGGCAAGACCGTGTCCGCGCGCCCCGATTTCCAGATTGTGCAGGATGCCAAATTCCGTAGACAACTCCGCCTGGTTTACAACGAGCCCACGCTCTATGAAGTGCGTGTGCCTCTGCGACTAAATGGCGAGTTGTTCGGCAGCATCCGCTTGGGAATTTCGACTGTTTTTCTAAGGAGCGAGATAACTCCGCGTTTGAAACATGCCGTGATCTTCTCCAGCATGTCGATCCTACTGGCTCTCGTTTTGGCCGCGGCACTCTCGCATATCGCACTCGGCCCACTGGAGCGCATCAGCCGCAGCCTGGATAACGTGACCGCCGGCGAAACTGAAACACTCACCGAAGAGGATGCCGGACGCGACGAATATGGCCTTGTGACGTTGAAAATCGCCCACTTGGGCCGCCAGATGCGGGATGCCAGAGAAATCTTCTCCGCGCTGAAAGACAACGTGGACCAGATCATGGGAAACCTCCAGGACGGCTTGATGCTGTTCACCAGCGATTCAAGAGTCGTTCTGGTGAGCGCCTCCGTCGAGCGTTTCCTGGGACGGCCCAGGAGAGAATTGCTGGGGCGCACGGTGAAGGAGATTTTTACACGAGACTCGGCGCTCGGCGCTCTCGTGCTCGACGGTTTTCAGCTGCGGAATCCCATCGCCCAGAGTGAAGTCGAATCCTCCAACACCAAACGAGTACAGGTCTCGCTTGATTTCATTCAGGAAAAGGGCTCTCCCATCGGCGCCCTGCTCACCTTGCGCGACAAGGAGTCGGTACGGCGTATTAAGGATGAATTCGAAATATCACGCCAGATGTCGCTTTCCGGCCGCACCACCCGCGGTGTCGCCCATGAGGTTAAAAACCCTATCAACGCGATCGTGCTGCACTTGCAGTTGCTGCAGAGCAAACTGCGGCAGATCGATCCCGACACGCGCCGCCACATCGATATTATCGGCAATGAGATTCATCGTCTGGATCGCGTCGTACAAATTCTGGTGGATTTCACGCGTCCGCGTGATCTGCATCTCGAGGAACTCGACCTCCGCCGCCTGCTCGAAGATGTGATCATGCTTGCGACACCTGATACTGAGCAGCATGGAGTGACCGTAAATCGCTCCCTGGGGACTGAACCTCTAGGCGTGAGAGTAGATCCCGACCGGATGAAGGAAGCCTTCCTGAATGTGATCATCAATGGCATGCAGGCCATGCCAAATGGAGGAACGCTGAGTATCTCCGCCCGGCGGGATGAAGATAGCGTCGTTACTGAAATTCGCGACCAGGGAATCGGCATACCTCACGACCTGCAAGAAAAGATTTTCGAACTGTACTTCACTACCAGGAAGGGCGGCAGCGGGATCGGGCTGGCACAAACTTATCAAGCCCTGCAGTGGCATTACGGATCGATCGATTTCGAAACCGTGGAAGGACAGGGCACGACCTTCCGCCTTCGCTTGCCAATAGCGGAAATTCGAGCCGGTACCAATGGTGGCGGCCGCGCCGTCGCACCGAGCGTGACGGTTCCAAATTCATGAGTAGGAAGCGATAGAATTCTTGAGTTGCCTGGATCGCGGTTAGCCTCACCGCGAGTGTCGATAACGGAATATGACTCTGGCTGCCATCCTCGGGTTGTGTCTGCTTTTTCCTTCCTGGGAGGCAGCCATTGCGCGCCACTTGTTGCTGATGAACGTTCGCCAGTCGACGCAATCGCAGAAAGCCCAACCGAGCGATTCACCTTCGCAGAGTTCTGCGGGCGCACCGCCGGCCGATCAACAAAAAACTCCGGATCAATCAGCCAAATCACCGCACGGCACACAGCCTTGTCCAGCTAATTCGCAATCGGCTTCGGGGACAAAATCGGACTGCAAGTCGGAGGAGTCCAACACAGCTAAGCCCAAGAAACATCACCCGGCCCACAAAGCGGTCGCGCCCGCGGCCACACCCGCAACTGAAGGTCCCACGAAGACTGTGGTACGCAACGGGAGCGCGGCCGATCCTACGGTGGATCTGTCTCCTGCCCCGGGTCCGCAAGAGGCTTCTCGCCGCGACGCCTACAATGAATTACTAGCGACGACCGATGCGAATCTGCAGAAAATCTCAGGCCGTCAACTCAGCGCGGACCAGCAGGACACAGTTAAGCAAATCAAGAGCTACATGGAACAGGCCAAGGGAGCAGCCAAGGACGGCGACGTACAGCGCGCTTACAATCTCGCGGTCAAAGCTAATTTGCTCTCGGCTGAATTGGCGGCACACTGAGTGGAGCAAGGCTTCAGGCTTCAGGCTTTGGTTCTTTAACAATCCTCGTGTTTGATCTGTGAAATCCGTGGCCGATTTTGTTACTTACCTTTGGCGCGCGCGGCATTCACCTTGGCCAGGAGATCCTGCGCGGGTTGTTGCACCGGTCCTGAAATCTTTACTGCTTCTTGTAACACGTCCCGCGCTTCGGAAACCCTGCTCAACTTGGCATAAGCAAATCCCAGACGGTACATGGCAATGGCATATTGCTGATCGTCCAATCCTTTCAGCAGCGCCGAAGCCGATTTCAATTCCGGAATCGCCGCAGCCGTTTTCTCCTGTTTCATATACGCGTAGCCCATTGTGCCGTGCGCCACTCCTGCAGAAACTTTGCGGGAGCGATCCGCACCGGGAGCATCGGCTTTGGCTACCTCGATTGCTTTTTGGGAATAGGTAACCGCCTTGGTCAAACTGCCGGGCTTGGGGTCATCGACGTAGGTGGTGGCCAAGAGCAGAAGCGTCGGCAAGTTGTTCGGATCCGCGACCAGCGTCTTCTCACCATAAGAGATCAGCCGCGGCGTGTCCTTCAACTGCGAAAGAGACATCATTGCGTAGGATGCAACCTGTTCCTGAAAGCGGGAATTCGGAAAGGTAGGCGTGAAGCGTTCGATATCCGCCATCCGCTTCGTGGCATCAGGCTCATCCGCGATTGCATTGAAGGCCGCCGCTTCAAGGAATTCGTAAGAACTCTTGGCCGCGCTCTTCTCGTCGTCGATGCGTTGTGCGAACTCCGCGTCACTCATGCCTTCGGGCTTGGCTTGCTTGCTGATGGAGTTATAGAGCTCACCGCCCAATGTCGAATAATCCATGACCTTCGAGTCGTTCTTCAATTGCCCGGCAATGCCGGCTTGCGACACCAGAATGTCGAGGTTGTGCGGAGACCCAGCTAACGCTTTGTCGCCGTATTCGAGAGCTTTCGGCAAATCCCCCGCAGACTGGTAGGCTTGCGAAATTTGCCAGTTGCCGTAAGCCACAGCCGCCAGATTCGTCGAGAACTTCTGCAGGAAATCCTGGTACATCGCCAACTTCTTTTGCGTGTCTTGCTCGTTTGAAATCGCCGTCAAGGCTTGATCTTCCGGCGTTCCCGCCGGAATCGAGATCCTGTCAAGTTGCCCGTACCCTAAAACAGAAAAGACCAGAGGAGAAAGAAACATCAGGACGGCCGGCCCAGTGCGCTTCATAGTCACCTCCAAGGTTCGCGCCGGAATCGTAGCTCTGAATTGGCAACCTTGCAAGTCTGGCCTCGATAGAGGACGCGCATCCTGGCCCGCCGTGGCATGGGAAGACTCAATGCTGTACTCTGGGCCGATGCGAGATGCAGACGGCGTCGCAAAGAACTTGCTCACGCCAGCCGAGGCGAACGAATCGGAAGGATCCGCGCGCCAGCCTCTTCATCACTCGATCCTTTTCATCGTTCTGATTGCCCTCTCGCTGCGCCTCGCCGTGATTACCATCGGCCACACCTACCGGATCACGCCACGCCGCGATCACTTTCAATATGGCTGGGAGATGGGCCGTCTCGCCCGCTCCATCGCCACTGGGCAAGGGTTCAGCTCGCCAACGGACCTGCCAACCGGACCGAGCGCATGGGCGCCGCCTCTTTATCCGTATATCCTCGCTGCAGTTTTCAAGTTGTTCGGTGTCTACAGCGCGCTCTCAGCGTGGGTGATTCTTGCTTTCAATAGCGTCTTCGCCGCTCTCACCTGTTTTACGTTGTATCGCATCGGCGAGCGGATTTACGGCATTACCGTGGGTCGAGCAACGGCGTGGACCTGGGCTGTTTTTCCTTATGTTATCTACTGGCCGGTGCGTGTGGTTTGGGAGACCAGTCTGACAGCATTCTTGCTCAGCCTCTCGTTGCTGTTCACTCTGCGCATGGCTGACGAGCCGCCGCGCCCCCGCACGTGGATTTTGTTTGGACTCCTTTGGGGCGTAATCGCGCTAACCAATACCGCCGTCCTGAGCATGATGCCATTCTGCTTGATCTGGCTGCTTTACCGGCTGCCACGCCGGCCCCGGCAATTGGTTGGAGCTGCTCTGTGCGTGCTCACTGCGGCTTTATTGGTGAGCCCCTGGCTGGTGCGCAATTACCGGGTCTTCGGCCAGTTCATTTTCGTGCGCGACAATCTCCCACTGGAAATGTACGAGGCCAACAACGACCAGTCCTCAGGCTTATGGACTCGGAACGAACATCCCGGCAACAATCCAGAGGCCATGCTCAGATTTCAGGAGTTAGGCGAACTCAGGTTCATGGCCGAAAAGAAGCAACAGGTTCGCCAGTTCATCCGCGAGCATCCCGGACGATTTCTGTGGTTCACCGCCGAGCGCGCCGTTTACTTCTGGATCGCGCCTCCGCAGGCGGCCATTGTCGCGGGTTACGACCTGATGATTTCGCGCCATACCAATTTCCTGCTGGGTGCGATATTCGCTTTTGCAGGGCTCTGGCTGACGATTCGCAATCGCAAGAGCGGCGCCTTCCTGCTCGCATGTTTTCTGCTGATTTATCCGCTGCCGTATTATCTGGTCATGCCCTTCCCGCGCTACAAGCACCCAATCGAACCGGAGATGCTTCTGCTGATCGTGTATCTGTTCTGGGAGGCCAGCAAGATCCAAATCCGATGGCCGCTTCGAAAATCGGCCTAGAAATTTCGACACCCGCGGTTGGCTACTTCCTCATCTTCAATTTAAATTAGAGCATGCGGTCCATTCTGCAGAAACGCTCGCTGCGCTTCGTCTTCACTGCCAACGTGATTTCGATGCTGGGCAGCGGCATGAACGCGGCCGCAGTCGCCTGGTACATTCTGCAGGCCACTCACTCAGAAATTGCTCTGGGCACGTTCGCCGTTCTGCAAACCATCCCGGCCATGTTGATGCTGCCCTTTACCGGCGTCATCATCGACCGCGAAGATCGCCGGCGCCTGGTCATGTGGCTCGACGCCGTTCGAGCCGTCATTATTCTCGCCGTTGCCATTCTCGCTTTCATGGGAAGAGCAAAAATCTGGGAACTCTACTTGATGAACACGCTGGTCGCGGCCGGCTTTTGGATGTTCTGGCCGACGATCACCGCCTTGATCCAAGAGCTGACTCCCGGTGAAGACTTCGTACACGCCAATACTTTTCTCTTGGCGGGAATCCAGGGAGGCTGGCTCATTGCTGGCTCCATCGTGGGATTTGTTTACAACCGCATCGGGCTAGGCGGAGTGTTGCTCATCGATTTCTCGACTTATCTAGTTTCATTTCTCTGTTATTTCGCGGTGCGCAAGGGACGCCACGTCGTGCCGCGGCCGGCGGAATTGCGCGCCGACATCGTGGCCGCGGAGACTGCGCTCGAACGATTTGCGCGCGAGATGCGCGAAGGATTTGAATTTCTTCGCGGCAAACGCAACCTCGTTTTCCTGGGAATCAGTTGGGCGTTATTCCTCGCCGCGATGATGACCGGAGTTGTAGTCACACCTCCATTGAGCGACAACGTCTTTCACGCCGGCGCCGTGGGTTATGGCTGGCTTAATGCGGGATGGGGCACCGGCGCATTCATGAGCGCTCTCTACGCTCCATGGCTCATCGCAGGATTAGGAGCGCGGCGTTCCATCGCGATTTCGATGGGCCTGCTCACCATCTGCATGATCCTGGCGCCGCTCTCCGCCATATTCGTGATCGCCGTTATGCTTTATGCCGTGATGGGATCGGCGCGCGGAGTCACGGGCGTCGCCATGAATACCAGCATCATGGAACAGGTGCCGCAGCATTTTATGGGGCGAGTGCAGAATACCTTCTACTTCATGGGAACGGCGCTGCAGATCTTGCTGGCGCTTCTGGTGGGAGCAGTCGCGCAGGTTAGCCTGGTCGCCGGATTTTCCATTATTGGATTGGTGTATGCCGTCGCATTCATCTGCGCGAGTTTACCGGTGCGAGCAACGGTGCCGGTTGAAGCAGCTACCCCGGTGGAATGAGAACCACTTCACAGGAATCGCAGAGACAAGATTCTGGTCGTTTGGGCAAGCGAGGTTTTCTCTCTGACTCTGTGCCTCTGTGGTAAATAAGCCTTCTCCGCGTTATCCTTTCAAATTCACAAGGAGCCATATGTCCTCCAGCCTCGAAGGTCGAGTCGCGGTTGTCTTCGGAGTCGCAAATAAACGCAGCATCGCCTGGTCGATCGCGCAGGGATTGCACAACGCTGGCGCCAAGCTCGCCATCACATATCAGAACGAGCGCATGGCGCTCGAAGCCAAAGACCTGATCCTTTCGCTGCCCGGCGCTGAGGCATTCCAGTGCGACGTTTCGAACGATGCCGAGATCGACCAGCTTTTCAATCAACTCAAAGAGCGCTATGGCAAGCTCCACGTTTTGGTCCACAGCGTGGCTTTTGCACCCGCGGATGAACTCAAGGGAGACTTCGTCAATACGACTCGCGAAGGTTTTCGCGTAGCGCTCGACGTCAGTGTCTATTCGTTGATCGCTGTCTCGCGCGCTGCCGCGCCGCTCATGGACGGCGGTGGATCCATTATGACGATGACCTACTACGCCTCCGAAAAAGTCGTACCCCGCTACAACGTGATGGCAGTCGCAAAAGCCGGACTGGAATGCACTGTGCGTTACTTGGCCTTTGAACTGGGCAAGAAAAATATTCGTGTGAACGCGATCTCCGCAGGCCCGATCAAAACCTTGGCAGCGCGCGGCATCTCCGGCTTCAGCGATATGCACAAGACTCATGCCGAGCGCGCCCCTCTCGGCCGAAACGTGGATGTAAACGAGGTCGGCGCCACAGGGGTGTTTCTCGCGTCAGACGCCAGTTCCGGTATTACCGGCGAAGTAGTCTACGTCGATTGCGGCTACAACATTATGGGTTTTTGAAACGCTCTTCCCTTAGTCACGTGTGTTGATTTTGACCCTTCGTTCATTTTCTCCCACGCGTTCCAGCGCGATTTCCACATCGCGATCTCGTTCGAAGCGCGGAAATTTCTCTCCCCATTCGATCAGCAGGACGCTGTTTTCCGCGATGAGGTCATCGAGCCCCAGCGTCTCAAGCTGTCGAGGCGTGTCCACGCGATATAAATCGATGTGATAGAGAATGGCTTCAGGCCCGCGATATTCGTGGATCAATGTAAAGGTAGGGCTGGTGACATCCTCTTCCGCAGCCGCATGGAAAGCCTCCGCGATGCCTTTGACGAGCGTCGTCTTGCCCGCTCCCAGATCGCCGCGAAGTACGACAAGCTTCGGTGGAGCAAGCATGCTAGCGAGTGTGCGCCCTAGGGCGATCGTCTCCTCGGGCGATTGGGTTATGAATTCTCGCGTCTCCATGAGAGTCAGGTGAACCAGTATAGCGAGAGTTCACAGTCGCGCAGCGGCGGAGATTGTCAGCAGCAAATTTCGGGTGAAGACGCTTCAACTCAGATGTAATGAAAATGAAAAAGGCGTGCCTCCAAGGGTAGAGTACGTGCTCGAAGCACAAGCCCTGAAGGAGGCACGAGATGATCCACGTAGGCGTAGATCTTCACCAGAGATTTTGTTACATGACGGCGCTGGAAGCAAGTGGGAAGACGATTCAGGCGGGGCCGGTGGCGAATGACAAGCTGGCGCTGCGCAAGTATTTCCGGCAGTTTCGGGGGAAGCCGGTGCAAGTGGCGGTGGAGGCGTGCGGCTTCTGGCCGGGGTTTCGGGAGGTGGTGGAACCGGAGGTGAGGCGATTGGTGTTAGTGCATCCGCAGCGGGTGAAGGCGATCGCCTCGGCCAAGCTGAAGAATGATCGAGTGGACTCGCAGACGTTGGCACATTTGCTGCGCTGCGATTTGCTGCCGGAATCGTGGAAGGCGGACCGGGAGACGCAAGCACGGCGGCAGCAGGTGCGCTTGCGGGCGACGTTGGTGCGGCAGCGGACGCGGTTAAAAAATCAGGTGCATGCGGTGCTGCATCAGCAGGGGTTGCGTTCGCCGGTGACGGATTTATTCGGCAAACGGGGTCGGCTGTGGCTGGCGGGGGTGAAGTTGCGGGCGCCGGCGCGGGAGTCGGTGAACGTATGCCTGCGATTGTTAGACGGGTACAGCGAAGAAATTCAAAAACAAAACCTCCAATTAAGTGAAAAAGCAAAACAAGACCCGCGGGCGGCGTGGCTGATGACGATTCCTGGCATTGGGGAGTGTTCGGCGATGATGCTGTTAGCGGAGATCGGAAACATCCAACGTTTTCGCGACAAAGAAGGGTTGTGCAGTTACGCCGGACTGGTGCCGCGGGTGCGGGAGTCGGCGGGCAAGGCGGCGCGCAGCGGGATCACGCGGCAGGGTTCCCCGTGGATGCGCTGGATCATGGTGGAAGCGGCGCAGGTGGCGACGCGCAGTTCGCCGGCGGCGCGGCGTTACTATCAACGCTTGCTGCGCAAGAAGCATAAGCACGTGGCCCGCGTGGCGCTGGCCCGCAAACTGCTGATCGCGGTCTACGCCCTGTTGCACGACGGAGTGGTGTTCGACGAAGAAAAGTTTGCGGCGCTGTAAGGGGAATCCGTCAGCTCGTTGTCATCCATGCTCTTCGAGGGCGACGCTCAGATGGAGCGGCGGAGTCCGGACATACCTTATGTGCATCGAGCACGAATAGAAGCCTGTCCGCATCGCCGCAAAAATACCTGTGGACAAGTGCGCCTATTTTCATAGAAGGATGACATTTTGCGAGGGGTGTCTTTGGTTCGCCGCACATTACAGAGGCCTTTACTTTCTCTTTGGAGCGACCCACTGCGCCGAACGCAGTCCCACGAAATCCTTGTCCACGCGCGTGTCCAGCGCGTTCCGGAGTGTGAGGTGATCGTTGTCTTCCAGCGCAATGAAACGGAATGGCTGCATGATTTCGTTCTTGCTTTTGCGTGTCGGCTGCAGGATCTCCGCCATGCCTTTTACCGCGCCCGATTCCGTCTGGAAGGCGACCTCGACCAGATTGCCCTGCTCCAGCGCCCCGGCCAATCGCAACATGCCGCCGGTCTCGGAAATGGATTGAAGCTTTGCTCGTGCGCTGCGCCCGTCATTCAGCTTGATGACCACGGGAATCGAGCTTCCAAATTGAACTCGCTGGGCACGATGCTGAGGGTGAGTCTGGGGGAAGTGTGTCATAGCCAGAACCACTATGTCATGGCGGAGTAACAGCAGGCCAGATTACGGAAGCACTTGTCCCGATTCCAGTCTTGGCCTACGCTGAAGACCCGCGTAACTGTCCAGGCACCAATCAGTTAGTAACGCGGATCGGCCAGCCTTCAAGAGCGCAGTTTTTAGGGGAAATCGCCGAAGGACTGCCCTACTTGCGACAAAGCGATTTTTCAACGCTAAGTACCTAAACCTGTCACCCACGCCGATATCTCTCAATGCTCTGCTCTAACTGCCATCGTTCTGTTCGTTGAGAGGCAAAATAGAGAAAGACCACCATAGCCATGGATCCGGCAGCAATCAATGTCAACAGCAGTCGTGCCCAAAGCTCGTGGACTATAAGCGTCATCACACCTGCGCCGGAGAAGATCAGGATCAGAGAAGCTGCGCCAAACAGAAGCCAAGGGTCCCGTGCTGGTTTACGCGTTCTTACGCCTGCCCACCACAAAAGCCATGAAATTGGGTGGCGACACAGCGTCGACACGGCGAGCGCAAATTCCCAACTGCCAGCCTCCGCATTTACCGTTCGGTCAGACTGGTGCGCCGACTTTGCTAAGGCACAGAGCCTCTCGTAAGTGGCGTCCCGCGGGACAACAACCGGCGGAAACTCCGCACACCCCCCACTGTTCTGAAAGAGCGGGGGATCCTTTGGCAGATTGTTGAGCAATAATTGCTCGTCGTCAGTGAGCGGCTCACCTGATCGGTTCGCTTCCTCTTCGATCCGTCGGATCACGAATCTCAGAGCAGCATCTAAATCAGCTGTTTCTGACGCAGATCTTTTGCCCATGGCGTTCGGAATATTGTAACTAACCAAGCAGCTCATCCGTCACTAGGAATCGCTAGCATTACGGCGGGATCCGATCAACCGCAAATTTCCACGTTGAGGCTTTCCGCAGACTCCCGCACTCGGCGGAAGGTCTCTGGCAAAGCCGTTATTAGATCTGTCGCGACTAGCGAATGCTCGCCCATGCTTTCCCGGGCCACATCGCCAGCAAGACCGTGGAGATGAACCGCAGCGATGACAGCTTCCGCGATGTGTTCGGGATTCTGCGCGATCAAGCCGGACACCATGCCGGTGAGGATGTCTCCCGTGCCTCCGGTCGCCATGCCCGGATTTCCTGTTGTGTTCACCCAAACCGTTCCATCGGGCCGCGCAATCAGGGTGCGATGTCCCTTCAGCACCACGATCAATTCGTGTTCGCGGGCGAAGGTGCGAGCAACGTTGATGCGGTCGCGCTGCACCGCGGCTATCGTCGATGCAGCGAGACGCGCCATCTCGCCGGGATGCGGCGTGATCACCAGGCTGCGCCCATGGCCGTTAAGTTCGCTGGCTCGGCCTTCGAACGCATTGAGGCCATCCGCGTCCAGGACGAGCGGAGTCTTGCATTTCACTACCAGGCTGCGCACAAACTCCGAAGTCTCGGGATTGCGCGAGATCCCCGGACCTACGGCCAGAACTGTCTTGCCTTTAATAAGTGCGTCCACCGCTCCGCCAGCGCGAGTCGAAATGCTGCCCGCGTCGGTTTCATCAAGCGGTTCAGTCATCACTTCTGGATGAAATCCCGCCACCGTAGCGAGCACGGACTTCGGCGTAGCTACCGTCGATAATCCGGCTCCGGTTCGCAGCGCCGCCATCCCCGCCATTGCGACCGAGCCTGCCTTCCCGACCGAACCACCAATTACCAGCACATGGCCGAAGTTTCCCTTATTGGCAGCGAGCGGCCGCGGGCCAGTGAGCGGCGCAATCTCGCGGGCAGTAATCAGATTGAGTTGTAACGAAGAAACAACAGCGTCGTCCGGCGAGCCGATCGGCGCGATTAGGGTTGGCCCGTCGGTCAATCTTCCGAAAATGTGGGCGGGACGCGGTGCGGTGAATGTAACCACGGCGTCGGCACGCGCGACCGCCCCAGTCTGTTCACCCATGACGTCGGCATCGGCGCCGGAAGGAATATCGACCGCAACCACCGGCGCGGAACTGGCATTCATCAACCGGATTGCTTCGGCGTACAAACCGCTTACCGGAGGCTTGAAACCTGTACCCAGAATCGCATCGAGCAGTACTTCAGATTCGAATACCGTCCGCGTCTTTTCCTGCTTCAACTCCTCGCTGGATCTCACAATCACGGGCGCTACCGGAAGTTTCGCGAACATCTCCGCGGCATCGCCCCGCAGCTCCCCTGGTTCTGCCAGCAATACAACTCGCACTTCCTTTCCGGCAGCCTTCAGTTTTCGCGCGGCCACAAATCCGTCTCCGCCATTGCTGCCCTTGCCGCAGATCACGCCAATGCGCTCGGCAGATGGATATCGAGCAACGACAAACTCAGCGACGGCCGAACCCGCATTCTCCATAAGCGAGAACGAGGGCACGCCGAAGCGCTGGCTGGTAGCGCGATCAATCTCTCGCATCTCGGCAGCAGTGACGATTTTCATAGTCAAAAAGAACTTCTTTCGCCGATGGAGCCTTCCCAGCGACTATAAAACAAAAATGCCTTCCGCGTTTTGCGGAAGGCACTCGAAATATGTTCTGGGCTGCCCTTTAGTCAGTCATCGACGGCGCTGGTTTCGGTTCCCTCGCGGCCAGTTGTTGCACCCGGCTGTGCTTCTGGCTATAAGTGAAGTAAACCACCAGCCCGATCACCAGCCAAATGATCAATCGTGCCCAGTTGACCCACCCCAGTTTGTACATCATGTAGCCGTTGGTGACTACCCCGAGTATTGGGATGAGGGGCACCCACGGGGTGCGGAATGGCCGGGGCTGGGCGGGATTCGTACGTCGCA
>Ga0206956_1062_pt1 | contig 31121 bp, 25 predicted proteins | sample Alteio_BWOrgHeat_35_FD_153252 | JGI IMG/M metagenome (GOLD analysis project Ga0206956, IMG submission 153252) | Enriched cells from forest soil in Barre Woods Harvard Forest LTER site, Petersham, Massachusetts, United States -... | ecosystem: Environmental > Terrestrial > Soil > Temperate forest >...
TGGCCAGCTTCGACGATAAGGAGTCTAAGAAGATTTCTGGGGTTGGTTTCGTGGGAAAGGTCGGCGATTCGGCGGTTGTTGTTGTCGCGGACAGCGTATGGAGTGCGCTGGAAGGACGACGCGTGCTGAATGTGCAATGGGACGAGGGGCCGAATAAGGATTTGAACTCAGCTGCGATCTTCTTGTCGTTGAAGAAATCCGCTTCCGGCAAGGTGGTCAGTTTGTACTCGACCGGAGATGTTTCAAAAGCGTCAGGGCGCCGCATTGCAGCCGAGTACCAGCTTCCGCTGATGGCGCACGCGGCGATGGAACCAGGGAATTGCACGGCGCACTTCCGCGGATCGAGCTGCGAGCTGTGGGCGCCAACTCAGGTGCCGCAGGATGTTCGCGACTCGGTGGCGCAGGCGATCGGACTGGATCCTGATCAGGTCAAGGTGAATGTCACGTTGATGGGCGGCGGATTCGGGCGACGTTTGGAGCACGACTACGGAGTGGAGGCGGCGTTGGTCTCGAAAGGGGCGAACGCGCCGGTCAAAGTGCTGTGGACGCGCGAAGATGATATGCGGAACTCGACTTATCGTCCGGCGAGCTATCACCAACTCGGCGCGGTGCTCGATGGACAGGGCTGGCCGGTAGCATTCACCCATCGGATTGTCGCGCCTTCGATCAGTGGGCAAAAGGGAATGCCGACGCCTAACGGAGTTGATCCTGATCTGCCTGATGAGGCTGCGCTGATTTATTCTTTTCCCGCCGCGAAACTCGAATATGTGATGACTGAAACTCCTGTGCCTCTGGGCTGGATGCGTTCGGTGTACGCTCTTCAAACCGGGTTTGCCAGCGAATCTTTTATCGATGAACTCGCAGCGGAGGCGAGAAAAGGTCCGCTCGAATACCGGATGCACTTGCTGTCGAAAGATGAAGACATCAAATACTTCGATACGGTTTGGCATACGACGCGAATGCGGGGCGTATTGCAATTAGCGGCCGAGAAAGCCGGCTGGGGGAAACCTCTGCCCGCAGGCCACTATCAAGGCATCGCCTGTTTCGGCTGCTTCAGCACTTACATGGCGGAAGTCGTGGAAATCTCGATGGAGAACGATCAGCCTCGTGTGCATCGTGTCGTAGCCGCGATGGATTGTGGGCAGGTCGTGAATCCGAACATTCTCGAACAGCAGATCAAAGGTGGCGTGATTTATGCGCTCACTAACGCATTGCGTGCGCAGATCACGATTAAGCAGGGACGCGTGGTGCAGGGCAACTTCGACGACTATGCGCCCATCCGCATGAATGAAGCTCCGCTGATCGAAGCTTATTCGGTGCCCTCCACAGAGGCGCCGACCGGAGCGGGCGAGCCTCCAGTGCCGCCGCTGGCGCCGGCTTTGTGCAACGCGATTTTCGCGGCGACGAAGAGGCGCATACGTGCCTTGCCGATTTTGAGCTGAGGTCGACTTACAAGATCAATTCGACTGAGGGCTAATCGCTGGCAGTGGTGGCCCAGCTGTCAGCTTGAAGATTGAGATATTTCTTCCAAACGATTGCGGCGTTAGTTCGTGGAATTCTGAGACTGTACTCAGCAGTTCGCGAGCTAAATCAACTTCCCATCCCGCCTGCACGATCCAAACCGCTTGACCAGATTTCAATGGGACGTCGCGCAGCAGTTTGTTCCACATGGGAAGGAAATTCTCCGCGCTGAATATGTACAGGTTGGGAGCGGCGGCGACTACGCGGTAGCCGTTGCACAAAAACTGCTCCAAGCTTCCGACTGGCGCGGAAAAAGGAACCGGTTGCTCCGGGCACAAGTAATAGCCAAGTAAGAGACGGGTCTGGTAGTCGACGAAGATCAGGTCAGACTGTGGAACCTGCGCATGGATGAAGCCCAAGGCACGAACCATCTGCATGCGGCACTGATCTTCACGAAGAATGTAGGGGCGATGCGGCTTTCCGAGCAAGTTACAAGTCGCGACGATTAGAAGAGCAATCATGATTCCGCGCGCGATCTGTTGCTTCGCGAACTTTGCCAGCAGAAAGCTGACGCCTGCCACAGCGAACATGATGAGAAATGCCGAATGACGCGTTCCGCCATATGGGTAGATTCTTGCAATCGAGGCTCCCGCGCCGATTACAAAGGGCAAAACGAGAAGAGCTACCAACTCCCCGGAAGAGACGGTTGACCTTCCGGGTGAAATGTTTTCTTTCCAAAGCAAGACCACTCCGGCAATGAACGCCACGAACGCAAGATCGCCGATCGCTAGTTGTCCGAACACATACTGGAAGACGCCGCCGGTTCTTGCGATCGCGAACAGAAGCGGATTATCGTGCCCCGCGCGGAAGAAGGAATTGCCGAGCCATCCGTTGATGGTGCCGGATGCGTAGTCGCCCTTCAGCTTTGAAATGTGAGAGACGTACAGAGCCCCGATGAGCCCAACAGCGCCTGCCTGCCCTGAAGTCCAAGCCATGCAGAACTCGACTGAAGGGCGGCGAGTGATGACACGAAGCAGTGAATAAACGCCTAGCGCGACTGCAAACAGAATCGCTGAATAGTGAGAGAGTAGGGCGAGATAAAGAGATATCGCTGACAACAGCATCACGGCTGCCGAGTTTTCCTTTAAGGCGCGCTCAAGCAGATAGGCGGTCCCGGCTAGAAAAAAGAGCAGCAGCGCATACTGGCGCACCTCCGCCGAGAGCTCGATCATCGGTGGAAGAAAGCTCGCCAGAATCAGTCCGATAAAACCCGTGACCGGACCGAGGATACGGCTGAGCCATTTGAAGAAGACCCAACAAAATGCGGTGCCCGCGATTACCGAGGGAAGTCGCAGAATGAATTCCGAAGTGCCAACTCCGCGCCAAAAGTAAAGCACAAAAGTGAGAAGCGGAGGATGAGCATTCGTAAGGCTTGCCTGATAAGCCAGCAGGCATGAGGATTGATTGGCGAGAAGGTAATGGAGCGCTTCGTCTGGATTTAGAAAAGTTCCGGACGCGGCGCGCAGGCGAACCAGCAATGCCGCCGTCACAATCAACAGTGCGCTGAGATTCGAATGAGTCTCGAACCAGCTAACGGAGCGCTGATTTCCTCCCGGCTGTGATTCGAGTTCACTTTGCGGGTCTTGCCGTGAGTGATTCATTAGAAGATACGAATCAATTGTTGCTGGCGGGTCCTTCGATTGTCCGAGGCCGATCATTTTCCTCCGCTCCAGAAATGACATACAGCATCAGGATACCCAGCTCCGGTTCGATGGGATGCCGATAGCGCGGATGAGGAAAGAGAAAGTAATACACCAGCGGATAGGAAAAGATCAGCCAAAAGAAAAGCCATGCACCCGGCTTGTGCTTACGCAGAGCGCGTCCCAAACCCCAGAAGGCGAGCACGGAAGAAGCCGCGAATAGAAATTTCCTGAAGAACGCCGCGACAGGATTTTCCGACGCTTTCGGTACCCCGCCCCAGTAGTAGAAGAAGCGCCGTAAACTCAGGCCAGCGAACCGCGCATAGTCCTCGCGAATGTAAGCCATCGCTTCTCGTTTTCGCTCGGCTACATAGGCAAGTTCCCCGAGTTCTTTATAGCGACGCATCTCGTAGACGTTCTTGGTCGGATGAAGATAATCCATCCAGGTTCCGTCGGCGCCGGGTCCGTTCCCTAATCGAAGCTCGGCGCCAAAGTTCGAACGGATGAAAACAAACTGCCCGAAGACGCGGTGGTTGCGGACCAGCCACGGTGTGATGCAAGCAGCGAAGATGAACGACGCGAGAACAATTCCGCCGACCGAACGCTTATCGAGCTTGGCGCGGTGGTACCAGACCCACAGTCCGGAGACGGGTAGAAATGACAACAGCGTAGTGTTGGTCAGCGCGGCAACGCCCCACAACAAGCCAAATTGCAGCCATGGCTTCAATCCGTCTTTCTCTTCTAATGTCAGCGTCAGCCAGAAAATCAGGGCCAGCAGCAGTGCCGCGAGGCTGGTTTCCCAAACCCAGCGCGTGCACCAGAAAATTACGGATGGCAGTAGCGCCCAAGTCCAGGAACTCCAGATTGCGACTCTTTCGTTGAAACATCTCTTCGCGATCAGAAAGATCGGAATGCAAGTAAGCGCGGAAAAGATGCTGTTGATGGTCAGAAGAAGTATGGCCGAAGTGCGACTGTAAACTCCGAAGGCTCGAAAAGCGCCAGCTATGAGAAAGGGATAAAGCGGCGGTTCCCACGCGGTCGGCCCGGTAGTCTCATTGAACGGATTGCTGAAACCCTGGCCTCGAGCGAGGGAGCGCCCGATGCGGCCCATCTCGAAGCCAAAACTAAAATCTTTCTCGTTAGCTGCGAGTATTGGATTATTCGAATGGAACCTGTAGGTGTGTCCGATGACGATATATCCGAAGCGTACCGCGAAGGCGACGATCACGATCCAGAAAAGAGAGGTTCTCGCGCGCGCCCACCAGCGTTGGTGAGCGCTCACACTGGCAGTCGTCGGAGTCGCGGCGTTCACCATCACTTAGATTATCGCGAGGAGCTCTAGCGGGGCCAGAGCCAGCCGAAGGTTCCGGCGGTCAGCAAGCCGTAGACGAGTCCGTCGATGACTTCTTTGATCGTCATCGACCAGGTTTGACCTTTCCAAATTCCATCGCTGACGTGTCCCAGACCGTAGGCGAGGAAAGCGGCGGTTCCGACAACCCGGAACACCACCCGATAGTTTGCGCCGAAGGGAACCGTGTGAGCGGTGAGATAGGCGACGAAGAGACCGACCAGCAGACAATAGAAAAACCACTGCACCAAAAACTTCGGCATGGCAGGCGGCCCGCTGGGCATGATGGTCATAAATCCGACCGGGCCCTGTTTGTACTTTTCGATCGCTGCCGGTGATTTCATATCTTTCGGCAGACAATAGGGGAAAACGTAGAGGCCCCGCTTCAGATTGGCGGGGCGGAGCAAGGCGAGGAATTTGTCCTCGTTGGGAATCTGGTAGCAGTCGCTCTGATGGTATTTGAGAACGACGTGCATGATGGAGCTGGCGATAAAGACGATCACAGCCGACAGAACGATAGGCAGCCAAAGAGCGGCGAGAGAAACCATGGACAGCCTCCTCGAACGCGAAAGTGAACGCCGGAATTCGCTGCGACGTTACGCTGCTGCGAGGTGGAAGTCAAGCGGAAGGGCGGGAGCCTCTCGACGTCGCCCACGCTCCTTGACACTGCGCTCCTGCGGCCTTTATCCTTAACTTTCGCTCCCTGGAGAAGTTACGCCTCTGAGCGTGCTTCCGCGTTCCTTCGCGGTACCAGGTGGGGGTGCGGGGGACCTCGATGCTCATCGAAATCAAAGAGTTAGAACTCCATCCGATTGATTTTGAGGAGGAGTATGGTCCGGGCGTGCTCGATTTAGGCCCGGATCTTCAGCAGAGCACGCCGTTGCACGCTGCCGGACGCGCGCAATTAATCGAGGAGCACCACGGAAAGCATCAGCGGATCCAGGACATACGGATCAATGGGGAACTCTCCACGACACTTGAGTTGCCTTGCGCCCGGTGTCTGGAGCCGGTAATTCAAGAGGTTCGGCGTAAGTTCGATTTGCTTTACCGGCCACTGGGCGCGGATGCTGGCCGGGAAGAGCTTTCTGTAACCGGAGCAGAAGCCGAAGTCAGCTATTATCAGGGCGAGGGTTTGTTGCTCGAAGATGCGGTGCGGGAACAGGTGCTCTTAGCCGTTCCGCTGAAAGTTATCTGCCGCGAAGACTGCAGGGGCCTTTGTCCACACTGCGGGGCGAATCAGAACCTGGAGCGATGCTCTTGTTCTGAGCCGATGGAAGATCCGCGGTGGACCGCGCTCAAGGATATTCGCAGCAAGCTGGAAGATTGATCGTCATTATCTAAAAACCGCACGAGCGAGACGCTCGCGCCTGCAAAGGAATTTAAATGCCAAATCCAAAACGGCGACACTCGAAAGCACGTACCGGAAGCCGGCGCGCTCATGATTCGCTCAAAAGCCATTCGCTCTCTGAATGTCCGAATTGCCACGAGCGCAAAATGCCGCATCGGGCTTGCCCCAAATGCGGCTACTACAAAGGCCGCGAAGTTTTGAACGTCGAGGAAGCCAGCTAGCGCCGCCGCCCCATGCCAAGCGTCATTGCCTTGGACGCGATGGGCTCGGACCGCAGGCCGAAGCCTGAGATCGAAGGAGCAATCCAGGCGGCGCGGCATTACGATGTCCATGTGCTTTTAGTGGGCCCGGAATCAGCTCTGCTGGCCGAGTTGGCCCGTTATCCCTCCGCCGCCGGACTCCCTATTAACGTCGTCCATGCCAGCGAAGTCATCGGCATGGAGGACAAGGCGGTGCAAGCCGTGCGCGCCAAGCGCGATTCGTCCATGCGCGTCGGCCTTCGTCTAGTGCGCGACGGACGCGCCTCGGGCTTCATCACTGCCGGCAACACCGGCGCGGCAATGGCCACGGCGAAAATGGTATTAGGAGCAATCCCTGGGGTTGACCGGCCGGCGCTGGCAGCTGTGTTTCCTACGGCGATCGGCACTGTCGCCAGTCTCTTGGACGTCGGCGCTAACGTCGATAGCAAGCCGCACAATCTCGAGCAATTTGCGGTCATGGGAGAAATTTATTTCCGCATGTTATTTGGAACGAAGCGTCCGCGGGTGGGCTTGCTTTCGATTGGCGAGGAAGAAACCAAGGGAAACGAACTGACCCGCGAAGCGTTCCAACTTCTGCAAAAGCTGCCGCTGAATTTTGTAGGCAATGTGGAAGGCCGCGACCTCTACAACGGGAAAGTGGACGTTATCGTAGCGGACGGTTTCGTGGGAAACGTTGCGCTAAAGATTTCAGAAGGTGTCGCCAATCTGGTCCGCTCCACCCTGAAAGAGTCGCTGAAGGCGACTATCACGCGCCAGGTTGGTGCTTTGCTCTCGCGCAGCGCGTTCGCTGATTTCAAGAAACGTCTTGACCATACGGAATATGGCGGGGCACCCTTGTTGGGAGTCAAGGGAGTTTGCTTCATCACCCATGGATCGTCGAACGCGAATGCGATCAAGAATGCGATCCGCGTGGCTGCGGAATTTGCCGAGCACCCTATCAATGCGGAGATCGAGCGAACGTTGATCGGAATTCGGGCGTCGCGGGCGGCCCGCAGCGGAATCGAAGACGTTGCCAGCAACGTCTCTACTACCATCGCATAAACTATGACAATTTCTTCATCCACAAATGGGTCCATCGCGTTTCTTTTTCCCGGCCAGGGGTCGCAGGCCATTGGCATGAGCAAGGATCTCGCCGAACAATATCCCATCGCGCGCGAGACATTTGAAGAGGCCGACGAAGCGGTCGGCTACAAGCTCTCTCAGGCTTGCTTTGACGGTCCTGAAGATCAGCTGCGCTTGACTGAGGTTACGCAGCCAGCGATTCTAACCGCGTCCGTCGCGGCCTGGCGGGTTGTGAACGAGAACGGCCTCGCGCCTCGTTTTGTCGCTGGGCATAGCCTGGGAGAATACTCGGCGCACGTTGCCGCTGGAACCCTGAGTTTCGCGGACGCGGTACGCACCGTGCGGCATCGCGGCAAATATATGCAGGAGGCAGTTCCTGTCGGTGTCGGAACGATGGCCGCAATTCTCGGTATGGAATTCGACAAAGTCGCCGAAGTTTGCCGCGACGCCTCGCAGGGTGAAGTTTGCGAACCGGCGAATATCAATTCCCCTGAGCAGATTGTTATTTCCGGTCACACCGCAGCGGTGGAACGCGCCACGAAACTTGCCGACGAACGTGGCGCGAAGCGCGCGAAAGTCTTACAGGTCAGCGCACCATTTCATTGCTCCCTGATGAAGCCAGCGCAAGATCGGCTGGCCATCGATCTTTCTTCAATCACTTTCAGCAAGCCCGCGGCGGGAGTCGTCTGCAATGTCGACGCTGCATTGCTCGAAGATGGGGACCACAGCCGCGACGCCCTGATCCGGCAGGTAACGGGCTCGGTAAAATGGGAGCAATCCATGCGCCTGCTTATCGAGCAGGGTGTAGACACTTTCGTGGAGATCGGTCCGGGAAGAGTGCTTTGCGGCCTGATGCGCCAGATCGACCGCTCTCAGAAATGTCTCAACGTCGCCGACGAAGCGTCGTTACAAAAGACTTTGGAACAGATCGCCCTCAAAGCCTGATTCGACGTTTGTGAATCCCCGATGCAGCGCACTACGGCTTGAAGCCCACGCTCTCCCAGAGCGGTGCGCTTTCGTAGAGCACGCCGTTCGCGACCACTGAGCGAACGCTGCGAATGTTGTGAATGTTCTCCAGCGGATTGGCGTCGAGGATATCGAAATCGGCTCGCTTGCCGACTTCGATCGATCCGCTCTCGCGGTCCACGTTCATCACTTGCGCGGGCACGATGGTCGCGGATTGTAACGCCTCCATCGGAGTGAACCCGGCCTGGTTGTATAACTCGATTTCGCGATAGAGCGAATAACCCGGCACCGTCTGATCAGTTCCAGCGACGATACGAACTCCCGCGCGATGCAGTGCGCCAATGATCGCCAACTGTTCCTGCACGAGTTTCTGCCCGGTCGCGGCGCGCGCGGGTGGTAATCCTCCATTGACCAGTTGTTCGCGCAATTCCGGTGCTACGTGATCGACTCCAGGCTCGATTTTATCCACAGGCTCATCAGCGGGACGTTGCATGAATTCCATCAACGCCATAGTCGGATCTATCACGGTATTATGCTTTCTCAGGAAAGCAACTGCCTGCTTGCCTACTTCAGAATTAACGTCGACCGACGCCATCACCTTCATAAACTCCTCGCGCGTCGCCTTTGTCGAATCGAAATCCTTTGGCTTGAGCAAATCCAGGATGAAATGAATGTGGTTGATCTGATCCATACCATCATTCACGCCGTCGTAGGCGTTCATGCCTTCCGGAATATGCCCGGTAACGGTCATTCCAAGTTTGTGCGCGTCGGTGCAAACGGCTTTGACGTTCTCAGATTTCACCGAACTGTAAATCTTCATCTGCTGAAAGCCCGCGTCGTGGTAGCGCTGCACCCACAGCTGCGCATCGGCGGGAGAGTTCACGCGCTCGACCCCGAGCGCATAGGAACTGTCACCGTCCACGACTCCGGCCAACAGCATGTGTGGACCGAGTCCGTTGCCGCTGTTCACCGCGTCTCGTACGGCCGTGATGAACTCGAATTCGTTGCCTACGTCGCGGACAGTTGTAACGCCCGCCGCGAGGTAAATCGGCCCCCACTCCACCTGCTCGTAATGAGCGTGCATATCCCACAGGCCCGGAATAATGTACTTGCCAGTGACGTCAATACGCTGGGCATCCGGAGGAACTTTTACTTTTTTACCCGGACCGGCGGCGATTACTTTGCCGTCCCGAATCACGATGGTCGCGTTTGCGATAGTTGCTTTGCCCGTCGTGTTAATCAGCGTGGCGCCGACGAAGGCGAGTGCTCCAGTGCGGCGTCCTGAGAGCCCCTGACTAAGCTCATCAAGTGCGGCCATCTCGTCGCGTGCAGCATTGGCGACGAACTTCGAAAGCGCGGGTTCGTATTCTTCGCGCACAGCTTCGAAGTGGTCGAACTCAGCGTCGGTTGAAACCAGAGCCGCCAAGTCGTTGTTGCTATCCATCCACAGCGTTTCCAGTCCCCAGATCAGGGCACGGATGGTATAGCGCTCCATTGCAATGCTGCGCCCGCCAATCTCGATGGTTTCGGCGCCGCGGTCCTGTATCCTGACCTCGCCCGTGGGAAGCATCGCCAGTTGCGCCGGCGAACCGTGAGCACCCCAATAGCGGATCAGCGCCATCTGAATTGCCACAGGGGCATAGCCGGAGATGGTGAAAAAACTCTGCGGAGCGGCGACTGAGCGCGTATCTTTTCCCTGGCGAATGGTCGCGTTGGAGCCGTTAAGTTCGACGTCGGAATCGATGTCCGACATGCGGGAGGTGTTACCCTTGATGATAAAACTTTGAGGCGTATAGTCGTCGGCTGCTTTTAGCGTGGCTGAGAGAGGGACCTTCGTTCCGCGGTCGGTAAAAGCGAAGTCGGTTTTCAGCGTAAGCGAGCCGCCATCGTGCGCGATGGTGTACGTCTCCTCCCCGATGGGCTGTTCGAATTTGTGCAGGGTAAACTTGCCAGTCTCGTTGGCCGGAGAAGATGCCTGCGCGAACAAGACAAAGGATGAACAGATAAACAAGAGAAGCGAGAAACAAACCAGACCCCGCCAACGCGAACCGTTCACGCGAATGAATCCTCCTGAAATAAAGTGTTGTAGGGAATCTTTACTCCGTGTCTTTATTCCGTCACCCAGGTCCACCAGTTCCCGCACTGTATTTCACTGGGCGAGAAAGATAGAGTTTTGTTAGATTTTTCCACCCAAACGTAAGCGTGTTCGGTGCGAGAATTTACCGTGACTTGAACGATGACCCCGCTTCCTCCACCGGGACTTAGAGAGCAGTCAACCGAGTAAGACTTTACCAGGCCCCACTCTCCACCCGGGCCCCAGTCGCGATAGAAGTCATTGAACATGTACTTAGAATATTGGCTGGGATGCTGCTTCCACTCAGAATCGCGAAACCACACCGCGTACGCTTCCTCATAATTTTGCCGTTGCAACGCCGCAAAGAACTTGCTGGCCGCATTCCGCTCAGGATAATCGCGATAGTGATAGACGACCCACGCAGCGAGGAGAGCAAGAACAATTACAATCACGATCCGCCTTCGACGGCGCCGGTCACGCGCGGGATCGTATTTCTCCGCATCCATCAGGGTCATGGCTTCCATAAGCATAACGGAAACCGAGCAAGAACAAAAAGTTCCCGCACGAATCGGGAAAATTGAGAAGGCGGGTAATTGAGTAATTTATCGAGACGCGGGAACGAGTGGTTTTTCAATTCCCAAATCGCGCAATTACTAAATTGCCCGATTCATTACAAGGTTCTTTTGAACAGCGGTGTGGCAATACTCAGAGTGATCAGCGCGAAAATGGAGAGATAAAGCATGTCGGGCCAGATGGCGGTCATGCCTGCTTCTTTCAGCAGTATCGACTTGAACCCGTGTACCGCGAACGTGAATGGGTCCACAGCCGCGATGCCCCGCAACCACTTCGGAAATGCCTGGATAGGATAGATCGCGCCGCTGGGGAAAAACAGCAGTGTATTGAGGATTCCAAAGATCGCCCGAGGCACCAGCGGATCTTCCACGCGAACCATGAGCAGGAACATCATGGTATTGAATGCGACCGAGGTGAGCACAATCAGGATCAGCAATTGGACAGCGATGGCCGGGTTGAAAACTGTTCCCACGCCCGCCAGCAGCGACCCAATCACCGTGATTACCACTCCAGTCATTATCGCTTTGATGGCTCCCGCTGCATTTAGCCCAAAAACCAGCTCGGTTTTGGTGATGGGCGTAACCAAATATCCTTCGTGCACGCCGCGGGCTTTGTCATCGATGTAAAGCATTCCGCCGCCGATCATCACAGAAACGAACATAGCCAGGGTGATCGAACCGGGCAAAAGATACTTCATATATTCGATGTAAGGATAAAGCTCAACAATCTGCAAGACGGTCTGCTGCAGGATTCGCGGCTCAACCGCGGGCTGATTGAGCGCGTTAGTGATGCTGGTGAGTTCGTCTTCGAGAGTCGAACTCATGAAATTGTCGCTGTTATCGACCACGAGCGCAATGCGCGGCTGGTCTTGCTCGTAAACCCGGCGCGAATATTGCGGCGGAATAATGACGGCGCCTTGGATTTTGCCATTGCGCACATCGTCCATTGCGGTCTTTGGGTCGTTATAGTAGACAGGTTCGAAGGTCCGCATGTTGGCGCGAACCGAATCAAAAGCCTCGCGGATCTTGAGAGCTTGGGTGCCTCCGTCCTGATCGACCAGGCCGAGCTTCGCGTCACGAATCTTTCCGCCGAAGGCGTTGCCCAGCACGATGAGTTGTACCAGGGGGAAAACCATCGACGCCATCATCAGCGCCGGAGAACGAAAGAATTTTCGCATTTCGCGCTCGACGATGGCGAGAATATGATTCATGGCTGCAACCCCGGTCTGGGTGGCATAACAAAGGCGTGTGCCTTCACAAGCTCATCGCGCAACTGCCGCCCGGTATAGTGGACGAATACGTCGTCGAGCGTTGTGTTCTGCACGGAGAGCGAGCGGATTTTGACGCCGCTGTGCACAGCCGCTTCCACCAGTTCAGTTGTAGTTCGCGATCCGTCCCCAGTAAGGACGCGGTACATGCCAGCGCCCTCATGCTGCACGGAAGTCACCTCAGACATTTTTTTTAAACGATCCTCCCAACCTGCGGGGACGTTGTCGAATTGAGCCTCAATCACGTTCGATCCTGGCACGCTTGCTTTCAATGCCGCCGGCGTATCGAGCGCGACCAGCTTGCCGTGATCCACAATGGCGATGCGGTCGCACAGCCGGTCGGCCTCGTCCATGTAGTGAGTTGTGATGAGGATCGTGAGTTGTCGATGGCTCTTGATGTTGGTCAGCATTTCCCAGACGGCGACTCTGGATACCGGGTCCAGACCGGTTGTAGGCTCGTCCAAAAAAAAGATTCGCGGGCTGTGCACAAGGCCACGGGCAATCTCGAGCCGCCGCCGCATGCCACCCGACAAGGTCTTCGTCTGTGCCGAACGCCACTTCGTCAGATCTACCAGTTCGAGCAGCTCATCAATCGCGGCCTTGCGCTTTTTCGCCGGGACGTCGTAGAGCTTGGCGTAGATATTGAGATTCTCTTCTATGGTTAGATCAAGATCGCTGGTAAGCGCCTGCGGAATGACGCCAATCGCTCGCCGAACCGCGTCTGGATCCTTCTGCACATCGTGACCGGCGATGCGGGCGGTTCCCGCCGTGACAGGAATAAGCGTAGTCATCATTCGGATCAGCGTAGACTTGCCCGCGCCATTTGGCCCCAGCAAACCGAAGATCTCTTCTTCTTTTACGTTGAAGGAAACACCATCGACCGCGGTGAAATCGCCGTATTTCTTGACGATGTGTTCCACTGCGATGGCGTTGGATGCAGCGGGATCGCCAGCGGGACCGTGGCCGTTGGTGGGAACTTCTCCGCTCGACTCACCGCGAGAATTGAGATCACTGATCATGGATGCTGTTCCGCCGATACATTCGCTAGCGGTGTACCCTTGAGCTGATCGGGCGAGACTAAGACTTCCGCAGTCATGCCCGGAACATATGCGCCTTTCGGATTGTCCAGGCGAACCTTGAGCACGATGGTGCGGATGTCACGTTTTCGGCGGCTGACGTCGCGTTGGGTGGCAAAGTCGGCCTCCGCGGATTTGAAAAATACTTTGCCCGAGGCAATTGTTCCCCCCGGCAACTGGATTCGCAGCGTGTCGCCCAAACCGATGTGGTCGGACTCGGTTTCAGGAATGGCCGCGCGCACCCAAGTGTCACCGAGGTCAACGATGGTCACGATCGGCTGGCCCGCATTCAACACTTCCCCTTCGCGTGCGGCGCGAACAGAAACGGTTCCGGTTATCGGCGCATAAATCTTGGTGTATCCCAAGCGAACTTCAGCTTGCTTCAACATACTTTCCGCATTGGCGACTTGCGCACGAGCAGATTCGACCGTGCTCTGTGCAGCATGGGCCTGATGAGTATTCGCGATGGCGGTATTCAGATCGGCTTCAGCGGCGCTAACCTGATTGTTCAACGATTGCACCAGCGCCTTCTGAGCAGTCAGGTTGGTCTCGGCCTGCACGCGATCCTGATCGGATTCCACTCCCTCTTTGGCCAGCTCGATCATGCGTCGGCTGTCGCTCTGCGTGCGCTCGAGAGTCGCTTCCGCTTGCAGTAATTGAGCGCGGGTCGATTGCAACCGGGCCTGCGCGTTCGCGACGCTGCTGGTCGTCGATCCCTGCGTGGCCTGCAAAGTCGACTGAGTTTCGGCAACCTTAGACCTCATGCTGTCGATGGTGGCTGCGGCCGCGCGCTCTTGCGCTTCCAATTCCGAGGGATCGAGCACCGCGATCAGATCGCCCTGTTTTACCTGGGTTCCCTCGTCAACCAAGAGCTTCGACAGTCGCCCCTCGATTTGCGGGCTGACGATCACCTGATTCGAATCGACTGTGCCGATCAAAATCAGATCCTTGTTGCTGGGCGTAGATAAGAGATAGTAGGTCAGCGATATGGTGAAAATCACGCCGAGAATGATCAGGAATTTATTGCGTACACTCACTGTCGTGCTCCTCGCCGCCCTGCACCGGCACGCTGGAACAAAGCGGCAGAAATGAAGTCCAGCACGGCCTTGCGGCGCGCGGCTACCAGCACTGGAGACAGCGGATCTCGTCCTGTGATGACCCGCATCACGGGTGCGCTGGTGAAATAAAAAACGATGACGGCAATCATGGAAGGAACGAATTGCAGGGGATCAACCGCCCGGAATTCGCCGGTCGCCTGTCCGGCCTTAAGCACTTGAGACACCCGTCGAAACAGCGGATGGAAATAGGTTTTCGCGATGCGCTCGAGGTGGTTCGCTCTGCCCCGGCCCGCGCCCATCATTTCGCCTTGTACAATTCGGGGGTAGAGCGGGTGGCTCGCGACGTAATCAAAGTGCGCACCCGCATAGGCGAGGATCTTCTGACGGGGCGGAAGATCGCGAGACAAAACCTCGCCGACGTGAGCAATCAAGCCTCCAAACACCTGATCGAGCACAGCGCCGTACAAAGCTTCTTTATCCTTAAAGTAGTAATAAAGGAGAGCCTTGTTCACCTTGGCCGCGCGGGCAATGGCATCCGTTCTGGCTCCGGCAATACCCTCGTGGGCAAATTCACACACCGCAGCTTGCAGAATCGCAGCGCGGCTTTGTTCAGGCCGTCCGCGAGAGCCTAGACGTGATTTGGAATTGTTAGGCATCGCCATTAATTAACTGGTTAGTTAGATTCTAACAAAAGCGGGAAATATGCGCTAGCGCACTAAAGTGCGTGGATGAAAGTTCATGGGAGGGCTCTCCCTGTGGCGACAAGCGACTTGCCCCGGCTAATCCGCTACCCGCAAAATGATGCTTTTACTCTTTTCGATACCCAATTCCGCAATGTCACGGCGTGACGCCTCGACTGCCTTCCGCGAACAAGCATGGGTGAGGACTCGAACCTGGTGCTTTTTGGAATCGCTCCGTGCCCATACCGCAGCGGCTCGAGCCACTCCCACGCGGTTCCGCTCCAGGATGGTGGTGATCGATCCGATGTCGCTGGGACTGCCAACCGTGACGCGAAGATAGTGCCTGCTATCGCAATCGCGAGCCGCCGCCGCGGCCCGGCCGCCGCGACTCATCGAGAATCCACCTCGGTGGCAGGCAATGTCGACTACATCAGAAAGCACAGCGCTGGCACTCGGCAGAGAACCAGCTCCCTTGCCCGAAAATAACATTTCTCCGACCGCATCTCCGCGAATCAGCACCGCGTTGTTCTCATCGCGAACTCTGGCCAGCTGATGGGAAACGGGCAACAACACCGGGGCGCAACCGAGCGACACCGCATCCCCGTTCAGTTCAGCGGCAGCAACATGCTTGATCACGAAACCCAATTCCTTGGCTGCCTGCACGTCATCGGCAGCAATGTCGCGGATCCCCTCTACCTGAACCGCATCAGCGCTTACCTGCGCGCTGAAAGCTAGCTCGGTGAGGATCTTCAACTTCTGCGCTGCGTCGTAGCCGTCGATGTCGAGGCTAGGGTCGGCTTCGGCGAAACCTTTAGCCTGCGCCTCGCGAAGCGCGCCTTCAAACTCGACGCCATCCTCGGTCATGCGTGTCAGAATGTAATTGCAGGTGCCATTCAGAATCCCGCTGAGCTTCTGAATGTTGTTTCCAACCAGGCCATCCCGCAGGGCGCGGATAATCGGAATACCGCCGCAAACGCTCGCTTCGAATCCCAGGCGAACTTTCTGTTGTTCCGCCGCCTTCATTAAGCTGAAACCATCCAGCGCGAGCAGAGCTTTGTTGGCGGTAACGACGTGTTTGCTGCGAGCCAGCGATCGCTCGATAAAACCGCGCGCCGGCTCGATCCCTCCAACTAATTCCACAACCAGATCACAGCCATTGTTGAGCACTTTGTCGGGATCAGTGGTGAGAAGCGCACGATCCACGCCGTGGCGCTCTTTATCGAGATCGCGAACCAGGATCCTCGTGATGCGCAATTCAACGCCCGAGCGTTGACGGATGAGGTCGTCATTCCTGCCTAGGAGTTCCACCAGGCCGCGGCCAACGGTTCCGCAACCCAGCAATCCGATTTTTAATTTACGTGTCATAGCCAAACTTCGCTTGGGCCGGCGCGAACGCCCGGACCTCTATTGGTGTTACGCGCTGCCGCCAGCAATCGATGGCACCAGCAAAACTTCATCGCCATCCTGGAACGCGTAAGTGTTGCCGCCTAGAAACCGAATGTCCTCCTCATTGACGTAAACGTTCAGGAAGCGCCGAATCTCGCCGGCGTCATCTCGCAAATGCTGCTTCAACTCCGGGAACTGCTGGTCGAGTGCGGAGAATAGCTCTCCTAGGTTCGTCGCCGAACATTGCACTTGTCCGGTTCCGGATGTCAGGCGGCGCAATGCCGTCGGAATTTGCACAGTAACAGTCATCTCAAGCCTCCACGGGCACTGGAAACTCGGCCGTCTCCAGCGTTCTCTGCAAAAATGTTTCAAACTCGGCAACCTTGGGCCGAATCGGTTCTTCCGCTTCGTACTTCCCCGCGAGCACGTCGGTCGTCTTAAGACCGTTGCCGGTGATACACAAGACGGTGGTTTCATCCGGGGCGATGCGTCCCTGCCGGTACAGTTTGCGCGCGCATCCAGTAGTCACGCCGCCGGCGGTCTCGGTGAAGATGCCTTCCGTCTCCGCCAGAAGCTGGATGGACTCGATCATTTCGGGATCGGAAACGTCCTCCGCCCATCCACCGGTTTTGGTGATGACCTTTATGGCATAGTGCCCATCAGCCGGATTCCCAATCGCTAGCGAGCGAGCCAGTGTCGTCGGCTTCTGTGGCTCTATATCGGCATTTCCACTTTTTACTGCAGTTGAAATCGGAGAGCATCCCGTCGCCTGCGCACCAAAAAACTTCACCGGTTTTGCTTCGACCAGTCCCAACTGAATCAGTTCGTCGAACGCCTTTTTGATTTTCACGATCAACGACCCGCCAGCCATGGGGACGACCACGTTGTCCGGCAATCGCCATCCCAATTGCTCGGCGATTTCGAATCCGACGGTCTTAGAACCTTCCGCGTAATAAGGACGCAGATTGACATTCACGAATCCCCAGCGATGTTCATCCGCGATCTGCGAGCAGAGACGGTTTACCTGGTCGTAGCTGCCCGCGATGCGAACCAGCTTGGCGCCAAAGACCTGCGTGCCCAAAATTTTCGCGGGCTCAAGATCGGCGGGAACAAAAATCCACGCCTTGAATCCGTTTCGCGCCGCCTGCGCGGCCACGGAGTTCGCCAGGTTTCCAGTCGAAGAACACGCGACCGTATCGAAGCCGAAGCTTCGCGCCTGAGCCAGCGCGACCGCAACCACCCGGTCTTTAAAGCTAAGGGTGGGCAAGCAGACGGCATCGTTCTTGATGAAGAGATTCTTGCCGCCCAGTCGTGCTCCCAGTTGCTGAGCCCGAAGCAGCGGCGTGAAGCCTACCGGCAAACTCGGCTGATAATCCAGCGGTAGTGGAAGCAGTTCCGCGTAGCGCCACATGTTGGGAGCGCGGGCGGCGATCCGCTCACGGGTGAAACTTCCGCGCGCGGCGTCGTAGTCGTAGAAAACTTCCAGAGGTGAAAAACAGTCGTCGCAAATCGACCGAGGCTGGTTTCCCCAGCTTTTGTGGCATTCGCGGCAGCGCAATTCATATTTGGCCGAGGCAGGAGTTGAAACAGCCTTCGTGACACTCGCAGTAGCGCTCATCAGCTAAATCGCTTTCCGTAGTTGCGGGACGAGCCGTTGAAAAACTGCCTTAAGCATTGCCGGAAAAAAATTCAAGGAGGAAAAGGAAGCGAGATGCTGAAAATGCGGGCACCCCGAATCTCATGTCCCCCGGTTTTCCGGGTGAGAGTTGACACCAGACGATCGGGAGATGACTCCCGATCCGGTTGTCGTGGCTTCTTAGGGCTCGTCCCTCAGCCACTCTTCATGAAATCCAAGGTCTGCTCCGAAGAGCAAACTTGAATGCGATACTACAATGCGTTCGATTGTCTCGTCAAGTTGCGAATCACACGTTGTGTCCCCCAGGCAACGCCGTGGGATGCTTCGGTTGGTAGAGACCGAGTTGGCCGCCGCCAGGAAGTTTGATCCGGGTGATCGATCCCCAGCGCTCTCTTTGAACATCGGAACACGCCACGCCTTTCTTTTTCAGTGCGGACATTTCGGTATTGAGATCGTCACACAGCAGATAAAGTTCGTGCCGGTCATTTTTCTCGTCAGGCCTTTCGTCGGGATGGAATGCGGCTTCCGCCGGAGGCAAGGCGAAAATCAGCCATCCGTGGCCCGCATCCACAGATTTGAATCCGAGAATGTCGCGAAAGAAGACGCGATCCGCCTCCGCGTCTTTGCTGTACACGATTACGTGCGCGCCCATGATCATGTCTCATGTCCTCTCTTTCCAAAATTATTTTACCGGTGGCAAACTTTGGCTCATCTTTGAAAGTTGCTTCAACCAGCCAATGATTCAATCTCGTTCACCGCGCCCGGTGGAAGTGTCAGATGGACGCTGGCGAGGTCCTGCGTCATGTGTTCGGGATTCGAGGTGCCGGTCAGCGGCAGCATCCCGACTGCCCGCGCAAAGCTAAAAACAACTTGAGCCGGACTTGCGTTGGCGCGCGCGGCGATGCCAGTGACCACCGGATGACGCAGCACCTGCAAGTTCGCGGTGAGAAGCGAGAAGCCTTGATAGACAATCTTCCGTTCTCTGCAAAATAGGCGCACATCGCGGTCCCAGCCAAAACGAGCGTAGCAGCGGTTCTGGACAAACGTCGGACCCTCGGGGTGGGCCACCGCCATCTGCTCAAGATGCCGCAAGGAGACGTTGCTCACGCCGAGAAAACGTGTGCGGCCGGCATCGCGCTCTTCCACCATCACTTCCCAGACTTCGCTGTCAGCATCCGTCCAACCATAGCCAGAAGCGGGTCCATGCAGCACGTAGCTGTCAACGTGGTCGGTCCCGAGATGTTCGAGTGAACTGGCCATCGATTGCGCAACCTGGTCCGAAAGCCTGGCTGCAGGATCGTAAGGCAAGCAGTGGTCCTGGCCAGCCTGATAAGTGAACTTTGTCTGCAGAAACAGATCGGCTCGCGTTACCACTCCCGCGCGATAAGCGGCGGCCAATCCCTGGCCTACTCCAGCTTCGAAATAATGTCGCCGTTGGTTCGCCGTGTCGATCCCGCGAAAGCCCATGCGCAGCGCGAGCTCGGTAAGCGCGGGCGTGCGGTCTTCCTTCCAGGCGGTACCGTATAGAAAATCGGAAAGAGCAGACTGTTCGCTCGGCATTGCATTATTCTGCCATGTCGGATGCGGTACAGCGGAATTCAGAAAAAGAAACCGCGCAGCGGCGATGTAGCATCACTATGAGGGTTGGAGGCCTGGATATTTCATGATTACGCTTCGGCCAATTGGACACGTCAGCAGTCCGTACCAAGCTACTTCGAGCATACCGAAAGGCCTTGGCGCAAAACACGAGGCCGAAGGCGTGCTTAACATCATGCCCGAATTTGAGATCGGCCTTACCGACATTGAGGGGTTTTCACATCTCTTCGTGCTCTGGGCATTCCACCGCTCGCAGGATTTCGAATTGATGGGTACGCCGCCTATCGACAATCGCCCGCACGGAGTTTTTGCGACACGATCTCCGAGACGCCCCAATCCGATTGGCCTTACGGTGGTCGAACTGCTTCGCCGCGAGGGAAGGCTTCTCCACGTTCGAGGAGTTGACATGCTGGATGGAACTCCCATCCTCGATATCAAGCCTTACCTCTCGAGCGTTCCGACCGAGGCATTGCGCCGCGGATGGATCGCAGAAGCTGAAGCGCGGAAGCGCGGAGAGACCGACAACGTCGTTTGAATCCACGTGCGACCGGGTTCTGCTGACTGGCCTTTGGGCCAGTTGGGATTCGCGAATTCAGGCCAGCCAGCAGAAGCATGATCGTCTCAATCTAGCGTCGTACCCCTTGCGTGAGGCTGGCCAGCGTAACCTTTGCCTGATCCGAGCCGACGCTGTTCAACTCGGCCGACTCCCGCAGGTAGCGTTCTGCGGCGGCTTTGTCTCCGGATTTCAGCGCTATCTCTCCAGCGTGGCGAAATATTTTTGCGTCGCGGACCCCAACTGCCAGGGCGGTCTCGATCTGCTTTCGTGCGTCGTCGTATTGTCCGTTCTCATATAGCGCCCAAGCATAGGAGTCCAAGGTGAAGACATCGTGCCGCCGTGCGATTTCCCGCTGCGCGACTTCGAGCGCTTTTGCCGGCTGCCTGGCATAATCCGCGTAATAGAAGATCAACTCGTGATTGGAATTGTCTCCACGATTGGTTTCGAGCAGAGATTTCTGTTCGAACTCGGCAAAGTCCTTGTTCGCTTGATCGGTCTTCCCAGCCAACTGAAGCGCTTGCGCAAGGTCGTATAGATTCTCCGCATGCGGAGCCGCGTCGTAGCGCTGTTTCAGCAGGATCACTGCTTCGTCGTAGCGCTTCTGCTGAATTCTAACTTTCGCCAAGTTGCCGAGGGCGTAGTGATATCCGGGAAACATGACCAGCGCCTGCTGCGATAGCTTTTCGGCCTCGTCGATCTTTCCGATTGCCAGCTTCAGGTGCGCCATCTGAGTGACGATCCAGGCACCGTCTTCAACTTCGCCCGGCGGCGTCGATTGATAGGCCATGTTCATCAGCTCCAGCGAGCCTTCTATGTCGCCGAACAATTCGCGCAGGTACGCCGCGCGAGTCAAGCCGGGCGTATTTCCGGGTTTCAGATCCAGCATCCACTGCGCGGCTGTTTCTGCATCTTTGTAATTGCCAAGCTCCACATTCGCATCGGTGAGGAAGCCGTACAGCATTACGTCATCGGGCATCTTGTGATTGAGGTTCTTCGCTGCGTCCAGGGCTGCCGCGAACTCGTGCTTGCCTAGCAGCAGCCAAACATGAATTCTCTCGCCATCAAAATTGGCTGGCGCGATTTCGAACGACTTCTGCAGTGTCTCTTCGGCTTGTGCGTAGAATTTCACGTCGGAAGTTTCACGCGCCCGGCGTGACAATGCCAGAGCCAGTGCGTTGTAAGCTTCGAAATCCTTCGGGTTTTTATCGATTAATTTTCTCGCCTGATTAATGCTGCGTTCAGCAGGAGAGAGCTTGGTTTCGGCTGGGGTGGACGGTGCCTGCGCAAATCCAGCAATCGTTCCCAGAACTAACAGTAGAAGAGCCGCAATTCGTTTCATGACATTCCTCTCTTTAATTTGTGAAACCACTTTTCGAACCCAATCTTTGAACCTTCAGGGAAAATTCGTGACCGCCGCTGTGACAGCGGCCACGAAGCCAAGTTATTTCACCGGGCAAATATCATTGGCTTGGCCGGTGCAACCTTTCTGGCCGGGACCAATGTGATGGCTGTCACGCCCGTTGTGAGCGGGTTTTACCCACGGGAACGTCGTGCCATAGCCGACTTCGTTCAGTTGCACGCCATCGCCGATGCGTGTGCCGTACTTGGTTGCGTCGACCAGGATGCCGCCCACGGCACGAGCGGCAATGTCTACCACATCGTCGATGGGTCGACGGCCATCCGGGAATCCAGCATCGTCTCCGACGAGGAAGCCGAGCCGCTTCTGGCTGCCGACTGGGGTTGGCGGAACTCCAGTGTTCAGGCGCAGCAAGTCCGCAACCGGCCCTGCATCACCCTTGCCGCAACCCGGACAAATTGGCGGCTCGTACTGGACGAGCAACAGCAGGTCGTTGCGCGGCGGTGGTGGTACCGGAATCCCGATCGAGGCGAAGAGTTGCGCCAGCAAGGGATTCAGCACGAAGCTGGCGAACTGCTTGTCATTGACCGGAACGTCGGTGCTGAACTTGTCTTTGGAGCCGGTTCCAATGATCAGTTCATTGATCAGCGAGTTGCCTTCGCGATTTACTTGCCGCCATTGGTTGCTATCGGCGTCGGTCTGTCCCGCGACTCGCCGCACCGTGACGCGTTGACGCGACGTAGCTCCGTACGTCCCGATGACCGCGTCTTTGTCTTTTGCGTTGTGCCTTTTGCCGTCCACTGTCAGCATCGTGATCGGAACTTCAAGCACAATAGAGTTCACGTTGAAGCCAGCTACGGCATCGGGAGCGTAGTTGTGAGTGTCGTCGGCATCCTCGGCCTCAGATAGCACGCCGCCCACGCCCATGCGGAAGTTGAGAGAGTCAAAGGCCGCGCCCAGGTCGATGAAAAACGGATCGTCGACAGTTCCCGCGAACACGCGCACGTCATTACCCAGATCAAAGACTCCTTGTCTGAACAACTCGTCGTAGTGCGGCATGGTTTGGGGGCCGACGCTCGAAGGCACGGCGTAAAGTGTTTTGCCTTCGCTGAGCACGGTCCGCGTGCCGTTCTTGATCATCACTACCGAATAAGTTTGCCGAAGGCTCAAGCCCTCGGAACCCTTGCCCGACAGCGAAGTAATCGGAGGAATGCCGGCGATGCCGCCGACAAAGCCTGTGAAAACACCTGGCATTCGAATTTCAGTCTTGAAGCGGAATTGGAAAGTAACGTCAGGAATTCCGTCTCGGTTGTTGTCGACGTGCATTTCGTAGAGAACGTTGGGATCGAATGGAAAATAGTTGGGTCCATTGGAGGGTTCGAGGAACCCGTCGACGTTGAGGATCATGGTCACTCGGTCGGGGTGGTCGTAGCTGACGAACGCGTACCAGTCGGTCACGTCCGCGGCGTGGTCCAGGGCGGAGATCGGTGCTTCGCGGTGGCTGGACGCGAACAGGCTGGCCGGAACCAGCATGAACAGCGCCAAGGCGAAGGTCACCATCGTTCTTGGTTTCATAAAGTTTTCCTCGGGGATTGAAATTGGTGGACGCGGCCGCGTCGTGGGCTAGGCCGCTGGGGCGGTGCGCCATGCCCCAGCGGTTTACGACCGGCTTCGTCTACTGCATCAAGTACGCGAGAAATCGCAGATTGGATTTTTCAGTATGGCGGACAAGAGTATCCACCCTAAAAGAAAAAGGCGCTCCGCGGTTGGGAGCGCCTGCACAGTCGGAACGACAAAGTTAGTTCGGCAAAAGTACGGTATCGACTACCTGGATCACGCCATTCGATTGGAAAACATTGGGGATCGTGACCGTGGAAAGGTCACCCTTGTCGTCCTTCAATACGATGTCCTTGCCTTGCATCATCGCGATCAGAGTACCGCCGCTCACTGTCTTCAGCGTGGCTTGCCCGTGCCCGGCTTGGATTTCTTTCTTCAAATCCGAGGCGCTCAGCCGGCCGGCTACTACGTGATACGTCAGCACCTTCGTCAATGTGTCCTTGTTTTCCGGCTTCAGTAAATTCTCGACTGTGCCTGCGGGAAGTTTCGCAAAGGCTTCGTTGGTTGGAGCAAACACGGTGAAGGGACCAGAGCCCTTCAAAGTATCAACCAGGCCGGCGGCCTTTACGGCGGCTACGAGCGTGGTATGATCCGCCGAGTTGACCGCGTTATCGATGATGTCTTTGGTCGGATACATTTCCTGGCCGCCGACCATGGGATTCTTGGACCCGGCCAGTGCGGAAGTGGCAGCGATGGCCATCATGCTCAACAATAGGACTGCAATTCTCCTGTTCATAACGTCTCCTGTGAATGTGAACTGCTTTCATGAGGAGTACGCAAGGTCGACCAACTTGGATGTACAAGGCATCTGCAAGCCGGTAATCAGTTACTTAAGATTCGCCCGGGAAGACGGAACTGAGGCGGCATCCTTTACTTCATGAGCGTGCCCGCTGTGACAGTGGCGTACAAGAGTAGAACAAGCTTCGTGCTCTGGACGCTCCTGGTGCTCTACGCTTTCGCGCGGGTGTTGCAGGTCTTTCCCAGCCAAGTTCCCTTAGCCGCGGTGGTAACGCTCCATGTTCTTCCGCCTATCGTCTTTGCCCTGATTCATGGGGCGATGTTCTATCGGACACGCGGCATCCTCATCTTCTTTGCCATTTGCCTGGTGGTCGGAAACATCTTTGAGAATGCGGGTGTTCGCACCGGCTTCCCCTTCGGCAGTTATTACTTCACGGATCTGATGGGACCGAAGCTTTTCGCCGTTCCTATCCAGCTCGGACTGGCCTACCTCGGGATGGCCTATCTTTCGTGGACGCTGGCGCGTGTGATCTTGGGAAACATGCGAGGTCCCATTGCCGGGTTACGCGTCGTGACTCTGCCCTTGGTGGCGGCGTTCATTATGGTCGCTTGGGATTTTTCGCAGGATCCAGTCTGGTCGACCGTCATGCATCTTTGGATTTGGCGGCAGGGAGGACCCTACTTCGGCGTGCCCGTCAGCAACTTCCTGGGCTGGTATCTCACGGTGTATGTCTTCTACCAGTTGTTCGCGTTGTATCTGCAGGGTCGGTCGACTATCTCTGATCCACTCCCGTCCAGCTATTGGAATATGGCGATTCTATTTTACGCAGTTTCCGCGGCTGGAAACATTCTGCTTGTCATTCCGAGACCGATGGTCTCCGTAGTTTCCGATCCTTCCGGAACCCAGTGGAAGGTCAGCGACATTACACGTACGTGTGCATTAGTCTCCGTTCTTACTATGGGAGCATTCGCCGCTCTGGCGTGGGCAAGGCTCGCCGATCAAAAGGCTGAAGCCGGAGGTTTGCCGAAAAGCTAGATTCGCGCCCCAGGCGGCATCGCATTATTCAGACCGTTCCCACTGTTCTTACCGCAGCATGGACAAGTGACCACGGCATTCTTGTCCGCCATTTCCTTTAGGAATGCCGTAAAAGTCTGCCCGCAGCTCTTGCACAGCACTTCAATTGTCGGTTCGCCCATTGTCTCTCGTCCTGTCGGTCTTTTGACGACGCCTGCAAGTCTGGTTTACAACCCGCCACATTGGATGCCAGAACGACCACAACGAATTCTAGAATTTCAACTACACTAAATGTTTTCACGGGTGAGGACAAAACGGGTGCAAATTAAACAGGTGCAGAAGTGCGCCATTAGATTTCAGTATCTGCTAGCCGCGTTCGTTTCTTTCGTCGTTTTGACAACAGTCGCAGCACAACCGATTCCTACCGAACTGTACAGCGGGCTCAAATGGCGCCTGATCGGCCCATTTCGCGGAGGCCGAGTCGTCGCCGTGGCAGGATTTCCCGGAAGCTCGACCACCTTTTATTTTGGTTCGGTGGGTGGCGGGATTTGGCAAACCACCGACGCGGGCATGGTGTGGAAGCCAATCTTCGACGGACAAAGGATCGCTTCGATTGGCGCACTCGCTGTGGCTCCGTCCGACCCCAAAGTTATCTATGCGGGGACCGGAGAGTCCGACATTCGCTCCAATCTGTCATCCGGCGACGGTGTTTATAAATCCACCGATGGCGGCCAGACCTGGACCAACATCGGACTGCACGATTCGCGCCAGATCAGCAAGATTGTCGTTGATCCGCAAAATGCCAACGTCGTTTACGTCGCCGCTTTCGGACATGCTTACGCACCGAACCGCGAGCGCGGCGTCTACAAATCAGCCGATGGCGGGGCGAGTTGGACAAAAGTTCTGGATCAAGGTCCGGACATTGGGGTCTCGGATCTGGCCATTGCTACAGAGGACTCAAAGCTTCTTTTCGCCACTACATGGCGAAGTCACCGTCCGCCATGGAGCACTTACGCTCCGCTCGACGGTCCGGGCAGCGGTCTCTTCCGCTCCCAGGACAGCGGTCAATCGTGGTCGCGTCTCACTGGAAATGGATTGCCTGAAGGAGACTGGGGCCGCACGGCCGTTGCGGTTTCGCCGAACGGCAAGCGCGTGTACGCGCTTATCAGCGCCTCCAAGAAACCTGGACTCTATCGATCTGACGACGGGGGAAATACCTGGACGCTGCAGAACGAAGACCGCCGGCTCACTAGCCGCGCCTGGTATTTCGGAAACATCACGGTCGATCCAAATAATACGGACGTGATTTACATGCCGAACGTTGCGCTCTATCGCTCCGAAGACGGCGGCAAAACCATTTCAATTGTTCGGGGCGCACCGGGCGGAGACGATTACCACCAAATCTGGATCGATCCCAAAGATTCCTCGCGAATGATTCTCGGCACCGATCAGGGCGCGACCATCAGTCTGGATTATGGCCAGACCTGGAGCACTTGGTACAACCAGCCCACCGGGCAGTTCTATCACGTCATCACGGACGATCAGTTTCCTTACACGGTCTTTGGCACGCAGCAGGACAGCGGCAGCGCGGCGGTTCGCAGCCGTGGCGATGCCGGGCAGATCACGCCTCGCGATTGGTTTCCCGCCAGCGGCAGCGAGAGCGGATATATAGCGCCCGATCCGAAGGATCCGAACGTTCTGTACGCCAGCGGAACCTACGGAGACGTCACTCGTTTCGACGTTCGCACTTCATTCAGCCAGGATATTACTCCGTGGCCTGTTTCGACTTTTGGCAGTGACATTAACGCCCGCAAGTATCGTGATCCCTGGACGCCCGTGCTGTTGATGTCGCCGTTCGACAAGAAAACACTTTATCTGGGGACACAATATGTGATGAAGACTCTCGATGGCGGATTGCATTGGGAAACTATCAGCCCTGATCTGACCGGAGCGACGGCGCATCCTGGCGATAAAAAGCCTGAAGGTCCGGCCACGGTTGAGAACGCAAAGGAGCGAGGCTACGGAGTTGTCTATACGATTGCGCCTTCGAGCTTGAATGGAAGTTTGATTTGGGCAGGCAGCGACACAGGTCTCGTTCACATTACCCGAGACGGCGGCAAAACATGGAAAGATGCCACGCCGAGCGGCCTCGGGGACTGGAGCAAGATATCGTTGATCGAAGCTTCGCATTTCGATCCCGCGGAAGCCTATGCGACCGTAGATCGCCATCGCCTCGACGACCAGAAACCGTATCTTTATCGCACGCGCGATTATGGAGCGAGCTGGCAATTGATCACTGATGGCATTGGTGCGTCGTCATTCTTGCGGGCTGTCCACGAGGATCCACAGACTCGCGGATTGCTCTTTGCTGGAACAGAACTCGGCGTCTATGTTTCATTCGACGACGGTGACCACTGGCAATCGCTGCAGTTAAATCTTCCTACCGTTTCGATCCACGATCTGGATATTCACGGGGACGACCTGCTCGTCGCCACCCACGGTCGTGCGTTTTGGATTCTCGATAACATCACGCCGTTGCGACAGGCGCACGACGCCGTGAAGGCGGGCGGCGCGTATCTCTATCGACCAGCCACTGCGGTTCGCGTCGACAATGATGACTTTGTCTCGACTCCGCTGCCGCCGGAGGAACCTACCGCGAACAATCCACCCAATGGCGCCGTCGTTGACTACTACCTCGACGCAGCCGCAGCTCACATCAAGCTCGAGATTTTCGACTCAGGCCAGACGCTGGTTCAGAGCTTTTCCTCCGACGATCCAAAGGTGCAGCATCCTCCTCGGCCCATCGCCGAGCGCTGGTTTCCGAAACCGGAAATTCTTGAGACCACTCCGGGCACGCATCGTTTCGTGTGGAATCTCGCCTGGGGCAACCCCAGCCCCAAGCCTGCAGCACAACCCGCTGGAGATGAGTATCGATCCCCTCGTGGCCCACGCGCGGTTCCGGGCGCTTATCAAGTGCGCCTCACCATTGACGGAAAGACTCTGACTCAACCGCTGAAGATCGTGATGGACCCGCGTTCCCCCGCGACGGCTCGCGACCTTGAACAACAACTCCAGTTGGGCCGGCAGATTTTTGCCGAGGCCACTTCCAGCCGGCAAACTCTGGCAGAGATGAGGTCGGTGCAGAAACAGTTGTCCGACCTCGAACCAAAGCTCGACAGTCATCACGCTCAGCTGAAGTCGGCAGCCTCACAACTCCAAACTGAAATTCGCAAGATCCTGTCGGGCAGCGAAGATCCCGCGAACAAAACACTCGGACTGGAGACCGTCAGCTCAGGGCTAACTTCCGCCCTGGCCGTCGTCGAGAGCAGCGATCGTCCTGTGCCTTCCCAGGCGATTGCGCTTTACCGTGAATCGAGCGAAGCGCTGAAGCAGCGTGTTGCGGATTGGAATCACGTCAAGACAAACTGGCTGCCACAGCTCAACTTGCACCTGCGTGAGGGAAACCTCGCGCCTATTGTGATCAGTGGGATGGCCGAACTTTCCGGAAACGCTGACACCGATTGACGATGACCTTGTCAAATTCGATGCCTACAGGCTACACTCGCCGCTCTTAGGAGAATCAAGTGAAAGCTTTTCGTCCAAGATGTTTGGTTCTGTGTCTGCTGATTTCGTTTCTCTGCGTAAGTGCGCTGGCGCAATATACCGATCTGGTTGCGATCAACGATCTTGGCGGACCGCAGGAATTCGCACGTCGCCGCCAGGAACTTGCTAAACAGCTTAAGACTGGCCGTCTGATCCTGTTTGCGCGCACCGTACTTCCCGAAGCCAATCATTATCGTGAGGACAACGATTTCTTCTATTTCACCGGACTGGCCGATCCGGGCGCGATCATGGTCATGGACGCGAGCAACGGCGACGCTGTGATTTTTGAGCCGCAGCAAGGCGCGCGCGGAAAGCAGGTCTACGGCGCTAATTTGCTCTCGATGACTCCGGAAGCGCAGGAGAAATTTGGTTTCAAGAGCGTGTTGCCGCTGGATAGTCTTGATGGCATGCTGGCGTTTTTTCTCGGCAAAGATACCGATCTGTGGCTGCGTTTGACTTTCCCTGACAAGGCTGATGGCGCTCGCTTCGAGGTCGGTCGCGATTACGCCGCTGATTATTCGAACCCCTACGGCGATCCCTTTCCCGGCGACCGCGCTGCTCTGAAGAAATTGGCCGAGCGCTATCCCGCTGCTCATCAGCGCGATGCCACGCCGTTCATTGACGATATGCGCAACATCAAGACTCCGCAGGAAATCGAACTGCTCCGGCGGAATGGCAAACTGAGCGCCGAGGGAATCAAGCAGGCGATGGAACACGCCCATCCTCCGATGTTCGAGTACCAGATCGAGGCACAAGCCGCTTATGTCTTCCGCAACGGCGGCGCCCAGGGTTGGGCTTATCCCGCGATCGTCGGCACCGGCGACAACATCAACACATGGCACTACTTCAGTGACCGTCGCCAGATCCAGCCGAATGACCTGGTAGTGTTCGACTTCGCCGCCGACCTCGATCATATGACCATGGACATTACTCGCACCTTCAACATCAGCGGAAAATTCACGCCCGAGCAGGCCAAATGGTACGCTGTCGATCTCGAATCGCAGAAAGCATCCATCGCGCTGCTCAAACCCGGAAACACCTACGAGCAAGTTGCTGATGCGGGCAAGGCAGTCTTTGAGAAAAACGGCATCGCCAAACAGTGGTACGGGTTCCCTGGACATTTCGTTGGCCTGGCCACCCACGATGTGAAGATGCCAACCGGCCCGGTGAAAGCGGGCCAAGTTGTCACCGTCGAACCCATCGTCGAGTTCCCCGACCAACACATGCACTTCCGCGTCGAAGATACGATCCTGGTTACCGACAATGGTCCGGAAATACTTTCGTCCGGTGTGCCCAAAGAGATGTCTGATGTGGAGAAACTGGTAGGCAGCGCAAAATAAACGTGGCGACAGGTGTCAGCTAAAAGGCAAGCGAGGTCGAGTTTAGTTGAACAAATCCCCCTGCCACAATTTCTGCCCGGCCAGGGCATTGTAAAATCCCCAAACTGCCAGAGCAGCAAAGCCCAGCACAGGGAGCCATGCGCTGCTAAAATACCAGGCGGAAAAATCCAGAGTAACTGGCGCATTGGCAAGCAATTCAGTAGTGAATATTCCGACGCCCAGGGTTACGAATCCGAAACGAAACACGACGATGGTCGCCCCTCCATAGAGGGTCGCGTTGGCGCATCCTTCAATCCACGGATAATCGCTGCCCAGGGTTTTCAATGTCACCCAGATCGCCACGAACACAATTGCTGCGAGCCACTCCTTCCTGAGCGTCACGCGCAGCACGAAAAGCAGAAAAAAGAACAGCAGCGTGGCTTCAATGGAGTCCGGGATTTGAAATAACAATGCCCCAAGCACATGCCGGCCTCCCAAAAGATAACTCGTCGAAAAGAATTGCGGAGGCCCGCCTTTACCCATAGTCAGCAATTGAGCTACTTCGAAAATCAGTACCCAGACAACGCCCAGGATTACACCAAACAAAACGTCACGGCCCACCAGCGGATCGCGCAGCCGGCCCATCACTAGTCGGCTCCAGGAAACCAGCGCCTGCGGCCAGTGTCGGCGCACATAGGGCTCGAGCGAAAGGTACAGCAGCCATATCAGGCCAGAGAAAAAAAGCGCGGTGCTGATCGCCATGGTGAATGGAAACAACATCTCCAGTCCCGGTACCATATGCCCGCGGCATAACCACAACCCGATCAGCGTTGCAAAAAGCACGCAGGCCAGCCGGAACGCGCCCCGGCGGTCGCCTCTTCCTCGAATGTAGTTTCGCCGCGCCAACAATGCAGCTCCCCCCACCACCGACAAAATCATTGCCAAAAAAAACAAATTTCCCGCTCGTTGCCCCGGAGTCGTTGGCGGGTCCGGCCGCATGCGTTGCGGCCGAGTCCAGGGTCCGATCAACGAAAAGAAAACTGGTTTGCCCTCAAATGCAGCCGCCTCAATGCGTAATGGACGACTGGTGCCGGGCCAGGTTCCCGTCCACGCCGCCCTCGTGTCGGAAGTGGCGAGAGAAGTCCAGAGCGGCTGGGTTTCCTTGAATTGCGATGCATCCAACCCGGCTTCATGAAACAACACGCTCCAGTCAGCCGCTTGCGCATGAGCGCCCGCATTTTCGCTTTGCACTTGCGGCGGGATCGCCTGAAAAAACGTCAGCCGTCCTCGCGGATCCAGCGTCACAGTCACCATTCCTGAAAGAATCGGCGGCGGGTCGTCGTCAGTTACGATTCCCGGAGTCAGCAACGAATCATGGAAGTCGGTCCCCATCATGTATTGCGCACTTTGCCGATACAAATATTG
>Ga0206956_1063_pt1 | contig 30866 bp, 21 predicted proteins | sample Alteio_BWOrgHeat_35_FD_153252 | JGI IMG/M metagenome (GOLD analysis project Ga0206956, IMG submission 153252) | Enriched cells from forest soil in Barre Woods Harvard Forest LTER site, Petersham, Massachusetts, United States -... | ecosystem: Environmental > Terrestrial > Soil > Temperate forest >...
AACGAAGGATAGACCCGAGGTTTAGAATGTAGCAATGCCCACCCTCCGCGACATCGTTTACCAGCAGGTTCGCGAGGGTGAACTTTACGAGAAGCTGGACCGCAATCGGGTGCGCTGTTATGCGTGCGGGCATTGCTGTCCGATACCGGAGGGACAGCCCGGTGTTTGCAAGGTGCGCTACAACCGCGGCGGCACTTTGTATGTGCCTTGGGGATACGTCGGCGGGGTGCAGTGCGATCCGATTGAGAAGAAGCCGTTTTTTCACGCGTACCCGGGCGCGCTCGCGTACAGCTTTGGCATGCTGGGATGCGACTTGCATTGTGGCTATTGTCAGAATTGGGTGACGTCGCAGGCGTTGCGCGATCCCAATGCGGTTTCGCCGCCGCTCGAAGCGTCGCCGGAAGCGCTGGTGCGCGACGCGCTTCGGCAAGGCGCGAAAGTTCTGGTCAGCACCTACAACGAGCCGCTGATCACGAGCGAGTGGGCGGTCGCCGTGTTCAAAGAGGCTCGGGCCGCGGGTTTGATCACGGGCTTCGTTTCGAACGGCAACGGCACGCCGCAGGTATTGGAATATCTGCATCCGTGGATCGATCTGTATAAGGTCGATCTGAAGAGTTTCGACGACCGCCATTATCACGAACTCGGCGGACGCATTGGCCCGATTCTCGAGACCATCCGCAGCCTGCACCTGATGGGCGTTTGGCTGGAGATTGTGACGTTGCTCATCCCCGGCTTCAACGATTCTGAAAAAGAGTTGCGGGGATTGACGGAATTCCTGGCGAGCGTCTCGCCGGAAATTCCCTGGCACGTGACCGCGTTTCACAAAGATTACAAGATGGAAGATCCCGACAACACGCGGCCTCGGGATTTGCTGCGCGCGGTCGAATTTGGAAAGCAGGCCGGCCTGCGCTACATCTACGCCGGAAACTTGCCGGGCATGGTGGGCGATCAGGAAAACACGAAGTGCCACAGCTGCGGCAATACGCTGATCCGGCGGCGCAGCTACTTCGTCGAAGAGTATCGCGTGAGCGCCGATGGCCGTTGTCCATCCTGCAAGACGGCGATTCCGGGGCGCTGGTCGGCGAAATTCGAGGGACAGATCACGGACCGTCCTTTCTTGCCGCAGCGGGGCTCGCGTTTGGTTACAATCGTCGACTAGACTCAAACCAAACTTCATGCGGACACTGCGAATCGCGCTTGCCCTGGGATTGCTGTTGATCGTATCGGCTTGCTCGCCTCGCGACTTCCTCACGCGGCGGTTGGCATCGGATTTGATTGCCAGTTCCGAGACGTTTAAGAGCACGCAGCAATTCTTTCTGCGGACCGGTTTGATTTCGAATAAAGATTACGTGTCTCCGGAGTATTTGGTTTTGCAGCGGCGCGGCTGGGTCACCGGGTCGCCGAGTCCTTGCACGGCCGACGTTGCGCCTCCGCCGTGTTGGGAGGTCGCGCTGACTCCGATTGGAGTGGAGACCTTTCACGATCTGATCCCTGGCGGCCAGGCGGAATCGCGATACTTCAGCGTGCCCGTGGCGCGGAGACAGTTGACCGGAATCAGCGGGATCAGCAAAGAGGGCAGCGCCGCCGATGTGGACTTCCTGTGGAAGTGGGTTCCGCTGAATGAAGTCGGAGCCGCGCTTTATGCGGGCGGGGTGCAATACAAATCGACCGTTGGGTTCCGGCGATACGACGACGGATGGCGAATCATCGAAGGCAGCGCGCCCAAGAGCAATCAGGGTCTCGACGATGCCTTGAAGAATGCTGAACCTGCGCCGTGAGTATGTGACTCGCGGTTCATGCGGCGATTCGGGTTTACAAGCGGCGCTCGCTCGCGATATACCTCTGTTTCGGCCCATGACAAACGGACGGATTCTGCGAGTTTCTACTCTTGTTGTATTTGCGCTTAACTTTATTTGTGCTTTGGTTTATGCCGCTGAGAAACCCAAGCTCACGCTCGACGAGTTCTTCAATTACGTCGACATTCTCGCGGTAGAGGTTTCTCCCGATGGCAATTCAGTTGTGATTAATACGGAACGGGCGGATTGGGATCAGAGCATCTTTCGCCGAGACCTGTGGCTTTATCGCGATGATGAAAAGTCGCTGATTCAACTCACGCAAGCCGGCGATAACACCAAGCCACAGTGGTCTCCCGATGGAAGATGGATCGCGTTTCTCTCGGAGCGCAAGAGCGCAAAAGAAGACGACGCCAAGGAGGAAGCGGTTGCGCAGCTCTTTTTGAATCCGGTCGGCGGCGGGGAAGCGTTTCCGGTGACCCAAGGCGATGAGGAAGTCCATTCCTTTTCGTGGTCTCCAGATTCTCGCGCGCTTTACTTTGCAACACGCACGCCCTGGACGAAGGCTCAGAAGGATGCTTACAAGAAAGAGTGGAAGGATGTCTTGCAATATCGCGCGGCCGAACGGGGCGACATGATTTTCAGGATCGATGTCGCGGATGCGATCACGCGGCGCGCGGCTGAGGGAACAAAACCGGAGCAAGATTCGGAAGATGAATCGGACGCGACTCCGGGTGCCGCTGCGGTGGCGCGAACACCATGGCGCGTATATGAATTGGATGTTTCTCAGGACGGACGCAAATTGGCATTTGCATCGGAATCGGTTTCGGAGCGCGAAGAAAAGATTGGCGAGTTCGAGATTTATACGGTCGAGTTGGCCAACGCAACTGTCGATCGTGTGCCGCGACAGATCACGCACAATGAGGCGCAGGAACAAGATCTGCGCTGGGCCAGAGACAGCAGGCATATTTTCTTCGAAGTGCAGTACGGCTCGGTCGAAGGAAAGTACAAAGACAGGCAGGCGCGGCTCTACTGGGTCGACGCGGAGACGGGCGAAATCCAGCGCTGGGCGGCTGATTTCAAAGGCGCGGTCGGACAGTACAGCATCACTCCCGATGGCGGCGTGGTTGCGGCCGGTCAGCTTGGCACCGAAACTCAGACGTATTTCCAATCCAAGGTTTCTGAGCCTTTTTCCAAACTGGCTGGCGTGCCGGGTACATACGCGTTGGTTGCTTCTGCTCAACATTCGCAGCGTATAGCTTTTGTGCACTCGGCGATAGAGGAGCCGGCCGAGGTTTACTTAGCAGACAGTAGCGACGCGTTGAAGTCAGCTCGTCCCATCACTTCGTTCAATAAATTGTTTACTCAGCGCGATCTGCCCAAGGCCAAGCCTTACCACTGGACTTCCGATGACGGGACAGCCATCGAAGGCATGCTGATGTATCCGCCGGGAAAGTTCGAAGCGAAGCATCTGCCCATGTTGGTGTTTCCGCATGGAGGACCCTACGATGCCGATGGCAATCACTTCGAAGCTGACTGGTACGTTTGGGATCGATTGGCGGCAACGCAGGGCTGGCTAGTGTTTGAGCCGAATTATCGCGGTTCGACTAGCTATGGAGACAAATTTCTGGCGGGCATCGTACCTGAAATCGTTTCACGTCCGGGCAAAGATATTCTTGCCGGCGTGGACGCGCTCGTGAAAGATGGCATCGCTGATCCCGACCACCTGACTGTCGGCGGCTACAGCTATGGCGGCTACATGACCAATTGGCTGATCACGCAGACGACTCGTTTCAAGGCTGCAGTGACGGGTGCGGGCGCGGTGGAAAACGTTGCCGACTGGGGCAATGACGATACCAGCTTTGACGACATTTATTTTCTGGGAGGGTTTCCCTGGGAGGTGCCGCAGCGTTATCAGGATGAAGCGGCTATCTACCAGATGAACAAGGTGCGCACGCCGACGCATATCGTCGCGGGGGCGGAGGATATTCGAGTGGCAGTGGCGGAAGCGTATGTACTCGATCATGCGTTGCACGCTCTCGACGTTCCGAGTACGCTGCTGATATTCCCCGGCGAAGGGCATGAGCTCGATAAGAATCCGTGGCACGGAAAAATCAAAGTGCGGGAAGAGCTAAAGTGGCTGGAGAAGTATGGCGGGGTTGGGAGTAATCGCTAGATGCTGGCATTGTTTACGCCGTGAACTGACGGAGGTGGATCTGCCGTGAATCCTCTATTGCGCTATGCCGCGACCATAGCTCTCGCGGCATACTTCATGCTGCAAGCGCGAAAGCCATCGAAGTGGTTTGGTAGATTCTTTGTCCAGGCACTGAATCAAGGTCATTCGAGCATGACCGACTGGGGATTTACACATGTTGTGATTGAGAATCACTTTACGATCTTGGACGTGGGCTGCGGTGGCGGCAGGACTGTGGAGAAATTGGCGGCGATCGCGACCGCCGGGATGGTCTATGGAATCGATTATGCCGACGGCAGCGTTGCTGCTTCTCGCGCGCACAATGGGCAGCTGATCAAGGCAGGTCGCGTGGCCATCGAAAAGGCCTCGGTCTCTCAGTTGCCGTTCCCTGACGGCAAGTTCGATCTGGTTAGTGCGGTCGAGACGCAATACTACTGGCCTAACCTGGTTGGAGACATGGGGGAAGTGTTACGCGTGTTGAAACCTGGCGGGAAGTTGATTGTTATAGCTGAGACGTACAAGGGCGGCAAGTACGACAGTCTGAAATGGCCGGTGATGTGGTTGTTGCGGTCCTCGCACCTGAGCGTAAGTGACCATCGGGAACTATTTTCGCAGGCAGGCTACACGGACGTTGAGATCTTTGAAGAACGCAGTAAAGGCTGGATCTGCGGCGTAGGGGCGAAGCCGACTAGCGCCGCCGTGAATCCCGAGGCAATCTAGCGCCGATGCCGGGAGTGAGCATGCTGTCGGTTAGCTCGCGATCGCTGCTTGACCCTCCGACTGAGAGAACGGATAATCACCCGGTTGCAGAGGTTCTATGAAACGCCGGACCCGCAAGACAGTTGACCTTTCGGATTCAGTTCGCCGACTAGTCGATGGGCATGCGCTCGCGGCGATTCCCGACAAATCTATTATCGTGGGCCAGACGTGCCGGAGCTAGGATTTGCCGAGGAGTTCCTGACGCTGAAGAACTCCGCAGCCTATCGCGAGAGTATTGCGAAGGCAGTGGAAGCTTTGCTCGACGCTTTTCCAACTCAACCTTATAGTGGAAAGAGTCCAGCGGAACTGGCAGCGCTCCTTAAGGGGGACGTTCTGCCGCGAGGTGGATCGCCGGTTGATGACGTTCTTAAAAGAGTTCGAACGATTGTTGCGCACTCGGTCGCTGTTACCCATCCCAACACCATCGCCCATCTACTCTGCCCGCCTCTAATTTCTTCGTTAGCGGCTGAGGTCGTCATTTCCGCATTGAACCAGTCGATGGATTCCTTTGATGAGGCTCCGGCCGCTACGGTGCTGGAACTGGCGGTCACCCGGTGGTTGACTGAGGAAGTGGGGCTGCCGCCCGGATCGGATGGGATCTTCACTGCGGGCGGCACGCAGTCAAACTTCATGGCGTTACTGCTGGCGCGTGATGCGTGCATCAGTTCGCATTGGAACTGGCAGGTGCAGCGAGACGGCCTGCCTACGGATGCATCCCGGCTTCGCTTTCTTTGTTCGGAAGTCGCGCATTTTACCGTTGAGAAATCGGCATACCAACTCGGCTTGGGCACGGGCGCGGTCATTCGCGTGCCGGTTGACCAATCTTTTCGCATGCTCCCAAAGGCTCTCGGTGAATCTCTGGCGGAGTTACGGAAAAAAGGATTGATTCCTGCGGCGGTGGTGGCAACTGCCGGTACAACGGATTTCGGTTCGATCGATCCCTTGCCAGAGATTTCCGCTCTGGCGCAACAAGCGGGAGCCTGGCTGCATGTGGATGCAGCTTACGGGTCGGCTCTGCTGCTTTCTGATCGGTATCGCGAGAAACTGCACGGACTGGAAAGCGCCGACTCGATCAGCATGGATTTTCACAAGGAGTTTTGGCAGTGCATCAGTTGTGCCGCGCTCCTGGTTCGCGATGCGGGCCAGTTGCGGCATCTTAGAATCCACGCTGACTATCTAAATCCGGAGTCTGACGAAGAAGCGGGAATTCCAAATCTGGTGGGCAAATCGCTTTCGACCACACGGCGCTTCGATGCGCTGAAGCTTTGGTTTTCCTTTCAGGTTTTGGGGCGGGAAAAGTTCGGGAAGATGGTGGACCGGACGATTGAGCTTGCAGCCCATGCTGCCAGGTTTATCCGCTCCAACCCGCCGCTGGAGTTGCTAAACGAGCCGGAGTACGGGTGTGTCGTGTTCCGCTATCGCCCCTCCGGCCCGCAGGTTGACGGAGACCGATTGAATAGCGTTTTGCGACAACGTCTGCTGGAACGCGGACTCGCTGTTATCGGGCACACGCGCGTGGACGAGCGGCAATACCTCAAGCTCACGTGCATGAATCCAGCCACTTCTGAGCAGGAGATCGAGGCTCTGCTGCTGTTAATCGCCGAGGAAGGGAAGCGGTTGGACGCTGCATAGCCTATCCGCCGTTTGTTGTTCTGGCTTAGAATGTTCGCAACTAAGTGCTAACCAATGCTGTTTGGTACTCGTCTCAGATGTGATAGACCTTGGCGCTCCCAAGTTAGGATCGGGTGCTAAATCGTTGACCCTTAGCTAACTGACGAAATATAGTGGGTACGCCTTTTGCAGCCTGAAGGTGCAGGCCATGCTCGAGTCAGGAATAGGGCTACCTCGCTATACGCGCCAAATTGCCAAGAATGAGGACAAAATGAAGACAACTCTTGTGATCGCCGCATCGCTTTTACTCGCTGCATCGGCGGCTGCACAAACAGCCTCCGCACCGACGAAGAATCCCGTCAGCGCCGCCCTGAGAGACGTTTTGCCGGGGCGGCAGAAAAATACCATAGCCGCCCTCGAAGCCATGCCCGCCGACAAATTCAACTACAAACCCACCGCCGACCAGATGACGTTCGGCCAACTCGCCGCCCACGTGGCCGAAGCGAATTACCTGCTCTGCGGCAAGACCACCGGGGTCGCGCCTCCCAAGGTCGATGAGGGCAAAGAGACGGACTCGAAAGATAAGCTCGTCGCCGCGGCTAAGGCCTCCTTCGATTTTTGTTCCGACGCGCTCGCGAAAATGGACGATTCGAAGCTGGCGGAGAGCACGGAAGGATTCGGCGGAAAACAAGCTACGCGCGCCTGGTTCAGCCTGATCCTGTCCGGCGCCTGGTCCGACCACTACGCCGCAGCCGCAATGTATTTGCGCCTGAACGGTGTGTTGCCACCGACTGCCAAGAAGTAAGAATGGCAGTTTATTGGGCATGGACGGGCGTCTTCGCCCGTCCACGTTATAATGATTAGGGAGTTTCCTAATCGTATAATGATATCGACCATTGCGATCCGCGCCCTCGCGAACGAGCGCAGACTACAGATTCTCGAATGGCTTAAAAACCCGACTAAACATTTCCCCCCGCAAGTCGACGGTGACTTGGTGAAGGATGGGGTTTGCGGGTGCCTGATCGCGCGCAAGCTTCGCATAAGTCAACCGACCACGAGCGAACACATGAAGATTCTGTGCCAGGCCGGGCTGACCCGCTCCAAGCGAATCAAGAAATGGACCTTCTACAAGCGCGACGAGGCCAAAATTAAGCAAATCAAGAAGGTCATTCTAGCGAAAGTATAGGAACCGCCGTCTGTTGCGAACCCGTGTGACGGCCCGGTGGTTACAGACATCAGTAGGACTGGGCTGTTGCTGAACAAGCGTCCGGTCCTCGCTGCGGTTTGACAGCATGCGTGCAGAAGCCTAGCATCGAAAGTGAGGCAAGTACTCTTGGTCTTTCAGGTTCTCTGAACTAAGTCAGCCCATCCTGAAGTTTGTTCTCTTATCGCATTCCATTTGTTTGTCACCCAGAGAATGGAGATTCATGAAAACTATCAAATTTGTTGTCAAAGTAAACCGTGGTGGTACGCGCGTCCCCGAATATGTTCAGCGAACGGATCGGGCCCCCATCCAGACGACAACCCAACGTAAACTGGCGCTGATTATGGGAAGATTCACCGCCGAGGACGCTGTCAAATCCATCCAAAATTCGCGGTGCAACCCCGAATTAGTGCCCGTGCAGGTGACTGCTTAGTGTTTCGTTGCTGAGAATCGTTATCCGTAGCCGACGCAAGCGCTAAATCTCACCCGAGGCTGACTGGTGAGAGTCCAGCAGCACCTTCGCAAACACGGCGCGATCGACGTTGCCGCCGCTGGCGACTAGTCCGACGCGTTTGCCGCGCAACGATAGTTTCTCCTTTAATGCTGCCGCGAGTCCGGCAGCTCCCGCGCCCTCGACCACGTTGTGCGTATCCGTGAAATAGATCATCATCGCGTGGCCCATTTCCCGTTCGCCGACGCGCACCACGTGATCGACATTCTTCAGAACGACTTCCAAGGAAGCTTCCTCAGGCACGCGGCAAGCCATACCGTCGCCCAGCACCGTGCTTACGGGAGCTGAGATGCTTCGTCCCGCTTCAAACGAAAGTGCGTAGGCCGGGGCTCCGTCCGGAACCACGCCGATAATCTTCGTCTTCAGATTCAGTCCATTGCGAACGGCGCAGCAAGACGAGATGCCCGAACCTTGCCCAATCGGCACATAGACCACGTCGAGATCCGGGACGGCCGAGAAAAATTCCAGCCAATAGGTCGCAACTCCCTTCACGATGTTGCGATGATTCGAAGGGACGAAGTGCCAGCGATGCTCGCCCGCCAGCTTTTGCGCGTGTTCCTTGGACTCTTGAAAATCGCTGCCGAATTCGATAAGGGTCGCTCCCTGGGCCCGCATCGCCGCATTCTTCTCCGCGCTGTTTCCATGGGGCACAACGATGTGCGCGGGCACTCCGAACCGGCGCGCGGCCAGCGCGACCGATTGGCCGTGATTGCCGCGAGTTGCGGTGACCAGACCGGTTACGCCTTTCGATTCTCGAAACAGTTCCTCCGCGTAAACCACCGCCGTGCGTGCTTTGAAGGCGCCGATCGGAGTGTGGTTCTCGTGCTTCACCCAAGTCTCAGTTCCCAGCCGCTCACACAACAGAGGCCACACAATTTGCGGCGTCGGAAGCATCACCGAATAGACAAACTGTTGAGCCTGTCGGATTTCCTCAATCGTTGGCAACGATACAGACACGGTCATGAGCGACTCTTCAAACATGGGATGCGGTTCCTCCGCGTGAACTGATAATGGTTTTTGATCCCAACTGGTTCCCTATAGATTCAACAAAAGTGAGAGCAGGCGACGGAGTGTCGCACATGGATTCTCGATCCAGCGATGGCCGCTGAAACACTTGAAGGCAACGCCTACTGGCCACAACGGCGCGGCGCCGGTTTCACCACAGTTGTGCGCTGGATCTGTGCGGACGTTCTTTCAGGCGAAAGACGAAGCTCAGGGTTAACCGTAAATTGTTCTGGGGCTCGACTGCACCAGCAGCATCGTAAAATGACGTACGCAGGTAGTCTCCGTTGATGCGAACGGCCAATTGGCTCGAAACAAACTGCTCGATTCCTCCTCCAACCGCGTAAGAGGGCCGGACCAACCAGCCATGAAAGTCCTGGGATTCAGTTATCGGGACTGCGCCGTCGACCAGACCCATGCCAGCTAACGCGCGGACGAGCACGCGGGTGTTTCCGTGTTCAATGGGATAGAACACAGGGCCAGCGTAAAGGCTCAACAGATAGCCCTGGTGGCGGGTATCGAGGATGGCGGGCGTGTAAAGGTAATTCGAGTCTAACGTTGCGCCCCAACGCGGGCTTAGACCGATGCTTCCCGTAAAATCCAAGCCGTTGAAATTCGCGCGTCCAGCGGAGGCAATTGGCATCGAGAGCCGGCTATAGCCGACACTCACATCGTAAGCTGGCCCGGCGACTGCAGGCGACGGCGCGTTTACCATCTGATTTTGCGCCAGTGCTGGCGCTACCATCACGAACCCGAAAAAACAGAGCTTGCCAATGGTCCTCATCGTGTTTCTCATTACGTCCTTTCTGATCGGTGGTACGAGTTTAGGGAGAGGATTTAATGCTGACGGTCGACGAATACTCACAGTCGACCGTCAGCTGGTTTACGGACGTACTGAACCCTGGGCCACAAGTTTTCTGTCAGCCTGGCTATAGCTTAAAAAGGGGAAAAACGGGGTGACCTCGAATGGCATCTTTTCCCTCGGGGCCAAGAGCGCAACTGGATTCGCATTCATCATGCTCAGTTGGTTGCTCCACGGATCCAACTTGACCCGGCTACCGATAGGAAGGGCGGCAATCTGATCAAGGCGCTGCTTCTCCAAAGCCGGCGCGGAGTTGAAAAGTGCGGCCATGCGGGTGCTGTTTCCACTCGCCATTCGGCTGCCCAGCCGTGGGCTGATCAAGCTGGTCAGTGCTGGAGACCGATTCTGTAACGCTTTGAGGAACAGTCCTGCATTCCCTAGTTTGTCCTTGTACGGTGAGTTCGCCAGCAACTCCAAAGCTTTGCCATCGGCAGCCTTTTCGTCTGCAGCATCCCGCTCAAAATGCAGGCGCTGAAATGTATCGGCATCGGCAAAGAAGAAGCGATCGTCGAAGGCAAGCTTGGTATCGACATGATGACCCAACACGATGTGACCGAGTTCGTGAGCCAGAATCGTCGCCAAAGATGCTTCATCCGGCAGTACATCCAGGAGACCGCGACTCACTACGATGGTGTGCCCGATCGTGAAAGACTCCAGCGGCAGCGTTAGCAGTACACGGCAGCGTACATCGGGCTCGATTTGAAGCTTGTTGGTGATGATGAGGTTGTCGACTACGGTCTGCAGGATCTTATCCACATCGCCCGAAGGCGCGAGCAGGCCGATCTTCTGCAAATGGTCCACCGCATTGTCTTCGGCCATCCTCTCCCACATACGCTGGGCTTCGACGGGGCCATTGTCTTTGGCAACAGGGCGATCATCCACGGAGTTGTCGACTTTTATCTGGGTGAACTCTTCGTTGTGATTCAGTTGTTCCGGATCGTAGCCCCAGAGACGCGTCTGCGCCTTGAGATACAAATCGTGGAACAGCGGGCTGTTGCGTTGTGTGCCGGACTCCTCAACGTAGATATAGGAAGGCAGCCACAAATCGCCTTGCAGATTAAAACGCCAACTGTCAAAGTGCAGGTAATGGGTGAAGTTGGAATGACCGGCATAGGTGCCGTTGAAGCGGACAATATTGAAGTCGCGATCTTCGACCCAGATTCTTCCGGTAAACGATCCTTCTCGCGCTTTTTTCCCAGGCTGCACATCGATCACAATGCAGCGCGCTTCGCCTAGAAACTCGCGTCGCACAAAAGTGAAACGGTAGTTATTCCTCTGGAAGTCTGGATCGAGCACCACCATTTGCGCGAATCCCTGGGGCAAGAACTTGTAGGCCAGAGCAGAAGAGATGGGATTCGAAACGTGATGCAGAAATCCTTGGTGCTGCCTTTGGAACATTGAATCGCGAACCCCGCGATTTAGGTCAAGCCGCCCCAGGAAATACTGATCGCTGACCGGTTCGACGTTGTGATCGTTGTCTTCGTGAAGATTCTGGATATAGGTTTCGGCCAAAGGGTGCAAGCGCTTCATGGTCACGACAAACCCGCGCTCGCGTTCTACCACTCGGTCGACGGTTTGGTCGAAGGAAAGTGCCGCCGAGGTTTTCGGGTTTTCAGCCACAACCCCTGCCGTCGAAGACAAAAGCAGCAAGAAAACGATAGTTCTGAAACTGCGCATAGCACTCCTCACGAAATAAGTTCGAAAATGATGTGGACCTGAGCTCTCGAATCAATCGGCTGGCCTTCATGCAAAGCAGGCTTGAACTTGATTTGCTCAGCAGCTTTTACGGCCTGTTCGTCCAGTCCGTATCCCAGCCCTTGCACCACCCGGATCACGTGTATTTGTCCGTTGGAGGCGAACAATACTTCGAGGCTCACTTCTCCGTTGATCTTCTGCTTTCGCCCCTCCTCCGTGTAATCGGGCTTGGGCTTGAAGGTGATCTGGACCGGAACGTTGGCTCCATTATTCGGCTGCTGCGATCCCGTTTTCGGATGGACGCTGGTGAAAGCCTCAATCGCACCGTTGCCAAATCCGGAGCTTGCGACCACGCTCGAGTTTGCGACTGCGATCCCGTTGCCTCGGCCCGACCCACGGGCTAAGTCGAAGGATCCGGTTTCGCGGATGTTGCTGGTCCCGCGATGCTCTGATGCAGGCGCACCGTTCGGGTCGCCGAAGCCGCCGGTCTGCACTGCTGTTGCAGGTTTACTGGCCGTCGCAGTAGCCGGAGTGTTGGCAGAAAAAGTCCCGACCGCCAGGATTTTCGATGTTGGTGCAGCGGGAATCACGGGCATCTTACTGTCGAGTTTGAGCTCTGGTGCAGGACGATCAAGCTCCTGCAGCTTGTGCTCTGGTATTGCGCGTCTTTGCGGCGTGACTACAAGCGTCGCGACCTCGGGCTTGCTTTCGAGTAACGGCTTGGATTCGAGCGCCGGCCTCGATCGCGGCAACACGTTTGGGAGAACCGGTTGCTGCTCGTGGAGCACCAACGGTTCGTAGGCGACGAGATTGTTTACGCGGTAGTCCGCAAGCGGGATCAGGTTTTGGTGGAATCGGGCGCTCACAACGAGAAGACCCGCGAGCGAGAGAACTTGCACGCTCCAGCCAGTCACAAGTGATTTCCAGCGTGACTGCGGCGATGGCAATAAAGTAAACAGTAGCCCCTCCACTAAGGTTTCTCCACTCAGGCAGGGTATGGGCAATCGCGATGCCACTACCGATGACGGGATGTGTCAGCGGTGAGGATTCTGTTCGCTGCATCTCTGGCGCGTTAGAATTCGCACCAGCGAAAGCATTTAGCTCGCGCCCGAGCCGGCGAAGAGAGCTGGCCTTAAGAAGTTTCTCTGGCACGATAGTAACCACCATCGAGCGTTACGAGTTGCGCAGGGGTAATCGTGAAATCAGGGCAACACGGAAAGAGAGTTCACAGGGGAAAAGATTTTCCCATCGGATTGTCGCCGGTTAGGCCTGCACTGGCGATCAAGGTGGGAAGTTCATGCAGCTCCCGGCAAGTGGATCGTCAACTGCTGCGTGCAAGAAGCGCCTCTATTCTTCTGCATCAGAACTCGAACCGCAATCCGAACTGGAAGTACCGGGGCAGATAGCCCGCTGCATCGGATGTGATCGTGCCGAAGCCCGTCTCTTCGAATGCCGTGTTCGGCGCTGCGAAGCGCGGATGGTTCAAGAGGTTGAAGATCTCGGCTCGCACCTCCAGCTTCATGCCTTCTTTGATCGCGAACGACTTGTAGAGATTGGTATCGAAATTGTGGATACCGTTGACCCGCAAACCGGAAAAGTAGCGAGGAGCGTTGCCCGGGTTCTGGTCGCCAGGATCCGCAAAGCAGTTGTTATTGAAGAATGACAGCGGCGTTGGATTTTCCCAGCTCAAAGCAACTTCCTTCATGCTCAGGCCACTCTTCAGCTGGGGACAGACGACATTGGGACGTTGGCTGCCATTCGCCAGTCGTGCAAAGGAATCAGAGATTGCCATGGGCTGGCCCGATTGTTGCGTCATCAAGGTGGAAATCGACCAGCCTCCAATCACGGCGTCCAGCGCGCGATTCATATTGCCGCCAATCCATTCGTTGCGGCCCACGGGCAGGTCCACGACAACGGCAACCGTGAGCCGCTGTGGCGTGTCGTTAGCGCTGATGCTGTGCTCCAGATTCAAGCGGTCCAATTGTTGCGGCAGTCCGGCGGCAAGGGACCCTACGAAGTTGTTCCTGCCTGCCGAAGAATCGTCGGTCGACTTCGAAACCGTATAGTTGCCTTCGAAGCTGATGTGATGCGTAGTGCGTTTCTGGAAGCGGATCTGCATCGCGTTGTACCAGGAATTGGCTTCCTCCAGCATCAGTCCTTCAAAGTCCCCAGTGAATTGAGGGTAGGGATTTAGCAGATACCCCAATGGAATCTGCGGAGCGGTGTAAAGCGAATCGGGCTGGTTGAAACATGGATTCGACGGAGTAGGAGTGCAGGGCGTATTGAACATGGAGTAGAAGGGATTATTCACCAGCGTCTGCAGAAAGTTGCTTACGCAACTGTCTGCCGAGCAATTCCGATCGGTGGGGGTCACGGCGGCGGAAATCTTCGCCAACAGAGATGACGGAATGAAATCCCGATTGTTTGTGCCGGACCAGGGCAGATGGGTGGCGCGGTTGGCAACGTAGTCTACGCCGACGACGATCTGGCTGGGCAACTCCCGCTGGATTCCCAGATTCCACTGGTAAATGTCAGCGTCCCGCGCTGCGGTCGTGCCCAGGTCGTTGTTGTTGGAGTACCCCCAATCAGCCAGTGCTCCATACTTGGTGCCTTGCGGACCGGCAAAGCCGGCGGGAAACGGATTTTCCAGGGTTGCGTATTGGCTGGCAAAATTGTCTTGAGTAAAGAACATTGTGGCAGTTTCGCTGAACGCAGTTCCCGGGTACTGGAAATTTGTGGCCGGACTCATCCCAAAATAAATTCCCGCCCCGACGCGGACCACGGTTTTCAAATTGAGCGCGTAGGCAAAACCTAGCCTCGGTCCGATATCGTTGCGATAAGTTGGAACGTTCCTCATGCTGGAGGTGGGGAACTGAGTGGTGCCGAACAGTGCTTCCGAGGACGGCAAGTTCAATCCAATCCCCTGCATTGCTGCCTGCGCGCTGGTCGCGCCCCCACTGGCCAGGTTTATGCTGACACCGGTTGGGGCGGTGAAATTACTGAACTGGATGCGGTTGTAGCGCTCCGTATACGGCGTACTCCACTCATAGCGCAGGCCGAGGTTGACGGTGAGCTTCGAGTTCACTTTCCAGTCGTCTTGGACGTAGAACCCCGTCTCTTTCGATTTGTTGGCTACCGCGGGAAGAACATTCAGCGCTGTCGGCTCTGAAGGATAGGGATTGATGTTGTCGGCATAACCGAAAAGAAGGCTGGCGAACGGGTTGCCTGTGATATTGCCGTTGGCATCGGTCTCACTGTTCGGAGTCGGTGACGTGGTGTAATCGGTAAAGTTGAAAGAACCAGTGGGGTCGGGCGGCTGGAAGAAGTTGTTGTAGAAAAGCCTCTGCTCGCCGCCGAATTTGATCAGGTGCGAGCCCCGGGAAACCACCAATTGGGACGAATAACTATAAAGAGTGTGCGCGAAAGTGGTGTTCAGACAGCACTGATCGAACAGATCGGCCGTAGTAGATGCATTCGACGCGAGGGCAGCTCCCGACATGTAGAACGCCGGCATTCGGTCCGACCCGTTGGCCTGCTGCAACACTGCTGGCAACCCTGGCAGGCCATTTGCTGCCTGACTAGCGTTGAAGCTGGAAATCGTGGGAATATTCGGCGTCTCCACTTCATGGACCCGGTCCACTGCAAAACGGTTGGTCCAGACAATTCGCGGATTCAGCGTCCAAGCGTATTCGAGCGAGCCGTTTTGCGCCGTCGTGGGAGTGCCTCCGATTCCGTCTCCGCTTCCGTTGTTGTCAAAACCGTCTCCCAGAAAATACGGAGTGGAATAATTGGATGCTTCCCGGCTGTAGCGACCGCTGATGCGCTGCTTGTCGTTGATCTGATGATCCAACTTGATGTCGAATTGATAATCGGGTGCCGTCGAGACGCCACTAAACAGGTAGTTATTAAATTCGCCAGCCAGGTTAGGCTTGGGATAAAGATTGATGATGCCTTTTCCGATCGGGCTTATTTCGTTTGGTGGAATCACATTCGCCTGGCCGTTGTACTGGACGGCGGGTCTCGGAAATGTACAAGGGTTCCCGCAAGCTTGCGGAGTCGGGTCGTAAATGGTAGTTGCCGTCGCCGAGAAATCGCCGGTTCGTTCAGCCATGGTTGGCACAGTCGCGACGCCGTTGAAGCCATTGTCGAAGCGAACTTTTTCAAAATCGACGAAAAAGAATGTGCGGTTCTTCCGGATCGGCCCGCCGAGTGAAAAGCCTCCCTGGTCGCGCTTGCCATCTGGTTTGGGATTAGGCGCAGGGTTAAAGAAATCGCGCGCGTTCATCTGCGAACGCTGCAGGAAATACCACGCAGTGCCGTGAAACGCATTGGTCCCACTCTTCAGAACCATGTTCACGACCGTACCGCCGTTGTTGCCGAACTCCGCCGAGAAGCTGTTGTTCTCGACCTTGAACTCCTGGACGCTCTCGATCAACGGCTCGTAGTAGACATTGGAGTTTCCGCCCTCGCCCTGTTCCGGCGCACTGATCAACGCGCCATCGATGCGCACTTCAGCTGTCGCATTGCGTTGTCCGTTGGAAACGAAGTTTGTCCCAGAGGGATAGTTATCTTGCGTGCCCGAACCCGCGACCTCGGTCACGCCTCCCGCCAGGAAAGTCAGACCGAAGAAATCGCGGTTGATCAACGGGATCTGCTTCACATACTCGCTGGTGATGTCCGTGCCCAGCGTTGCGTTCTGCGTGTCCAGCAGCGGCGCGGTCGTGGTGACCTCGACCTTCTCGCTCACACTAGCCGGCCTCAGAGCGAAATTGAGTGTAGCTTCCTGGTCGACCGCAAGCACTACTCCAGTTCGCTCTTCCGTGCGAAAACCTGGAATCTGAACTTTGACGGTATAGGTCGACGGCCGCAAACCGGTGAAGTAGTATTCGCCCTTTTCGTCGGTGTGTGCCGCCCTTGAGATATTCGTGCCTGCGTCCGTGATGGTTACGGCCGCATTGTTGATGACCGCTCCTGTGGCATCGGAGACAATGCCTCGTAGCTGGGCGCGGTAACTGCCCTGGGCGGCTGCGAACGTCGCACAGGTTGCACAGAAGCACGCGACCAAAAAGTAAGACAGCAGTGGTTTAGTCGGTGTCATAAAAATCCTCCGTTTGCCTCGGGAACTCAAGGCTCGTACCAGAACACTGCGCCCTTCTCAATCGCGGGCAGCTTGTAAACGATGCCGCCGTCTCCCGCCGTTCCAGTCAGCGGCTGCACGTCTCCCAGAAACGGCAGAAAGAATCCGCGGCCCTTCTGCGCTTCAGATACGGTAATCCGAACCCCAGTCTGCGGCGTCTGAACCGGATTCACTCCGCCTTGCAGTCCTGCGAAGTTCGCAAAAAATACGTGCGTCTTTCCATTCACCAGTGCGATCGAGGTCGCAATCATATGCGACGCCACCACGCGAACGGGTGTGTCCACCTTCAGACTCTGCAGAAATTCACGCTCTTGATCGGGAGTCGACTCAGCCACGCTCTTCTGCAATGCCGCGTAGTAGTCTTTTCCAGGGCACTTGCTGAACCTGACCACGCCTGCCGCGGCGCCCAACTGCGTACCATCTTCTCCCGTGATCGCAAGCGTGTTGCCACCATCTATGTATTTCCGCAGCCAGGCTTTTTCGTTGTCGCTCAGCACCCGCACGTCAGGGAGAATCAAAGTGTGTCCCCGAAAATCCGCCAGCGTCCGGGGAGTGACTACCTGAAACTCCAGATGTTTTTGTATTAGAAGAATGAGGATTCCGCGGTAGGAGGAAATGAACTCGTCTGCGTAATAATTGCGTGTATTCGGAGAAAAATAAACACCGATGGGAGCGATCGCCGTTCGCTGCAAGTAAAAAGTGTCTTGATGCGCCTTGATCCAGGAGAAAATCTGCCTCCTGGTCGTGGGATCGTTCGATCCCGCCATGGAATGTCCAGGCGCATCCCAGAAGTTCGATCCCGTCATGATTTCTGAAGCTGCCAGATTCATCATGGCCTCGCGCTTGTCGACTTTCTTATCCCCATCCCACGAGTAATTCAGTATCCACGTCGCCTTACCCTGCGCGAAGGCCCGAAACGAGTACATTCCCACCTGATAGTTAAACCACTCCAGCGGCGTTCTCGAAGACGCCATGTGGTCGCCTTCGCCGAATTCGTACTCGTGGGCAATAGCGTCTATGACTCCGTACAAACTGTAAACATCGGCTCCAACCCGAACCGACTCTTTTTCAATGCCCGGATAAATCTCCGGAATCGTCTTGATCTCTGGATTCACGCTCTTCGCGTTGCGGTCAATTTCCTGCATGAAATCGGTGAAGGTTTGAATTCTGAAGTCAACCCACTTTCGAAAAGCGCCGTCGGAAAAGTCTCCCAGCTTCAAGTCTTTCTTGGCATCCAGGCCAGTCTCTTTCTTGAAAGCCGCCACGGTATAGTCGTCGAAGCTGGCCCAGGTGTCTTCCCAGCCATCGAAATGGGTCATCCAATAAGGGATGTCGACGTAAATTCCATCAATCCCTGTCCCTGCGATTTGCCGCACCCGTTCCATGTAGATCTTCCGCCATTCTTGCGCATAAGGACTGACCCATACATCCTCATCGCCTTTTGCTATCCAGAAGGCGCTACCGCCTCCGAAGACCGCAGGCTCTCCGGTGATCTTGCGCTGCAGCCAATCTGGATGTTCCTTGAAGAGAGTGTGCGGAGTGTGAGCAGCGTTTGCCGTGATGCACTCAGTTCCAGCGATGTACACAAAAGCCCGGTTGCCCGCCGCATGTGCCTTCTCAGCTACGTCGCGGATGGCTTTTAGCTTTTCCTCAGGATTGACAAAACTCTCATATCGTCCCTCAATATCGTTGTCGACCTCAATTCCAAATACGCCGTCTTCCTGCGCGCTGCGGACGATGCGCTCCGCATTGTTGCTGCGCAGGCCATACGCCCCGATGCGCACGTAGTTCGTCCAATTCTGCTCCACCACATCGGGAGTTGCCTGCAGCGAGGCCTCGAGCAGCAAAAGGAGAATGACCGCCGACCGCGTCACGGTCCGGAAAATGCCTGGAGTAGTTGCAAATTGTGGATGGTTACGTATCATTGCGTTCGATAACTTTTACTTTCGTTTGTATTCAGCTGTCAAGTGCAAAAAACGCGCCTTAGGATGCTTTCGGAAAAACAGACAGATGCCTGCAATACCAGCGATGGGCCATACCTGTTGTGAAGTAGTGATTTCCAAATCGGCAAACAATCGGCAACCGTCCTGCGGGAGCCAGCCACGGTGGAAATCATGTGCGCTGCGTTGGTAAGAAGGTGCTCGCGATTACCAACCCATTTGGCGCATCCGCTCAAGGATGAGCGCGCTGTAGTTATTCATGCGCTCGGGACGCCGCTTCAGGGGAGCCGGCAGAATCGCGGCGAGCCGCGCCGCCTGTTCCCGGCCGACATTCCGGGCGTCGGTTCCATCGTAGTAACGGCACGCCGACTCGGCTCCATAAATACCGGGACCCCATTCGACCACGTTGAGGTAGATCTCTAGAATGCGCCGCTTGCCGAGGACGAATTCGGCCACCGGTACGAGCGTGAACTCCGCGCCCTTGCGAAGGACGGAGCGGCCCGTTCCGAAGAACAGGTTCTTAACAAGTTGCTGCGTAATGGTGGAAGCTCCGCGAGTGCGACCGCCTTCCAAATCGCCTTCGGCAGCGATTTGGATCTGGTGCCAATCGAACCCATGGTGCTGGTAGAAGCGCGCATCCTCTGCGGCGACTACAGCGTGCTGGAGATCGGGTGAGATTTGGCTGAGCGGAATGAATTTGTAACGTTCGTGATACGGAGTGTGATGAATCCAGGCTTGCAAGCGGCGTTGGATGTGCACGGCGGTGGTCGGTGGGTCGATCCACCGGGCGGCCAGAAGGACCAGCCCAGCGAGCGACCAAACAAGCACCACGCCGATGGCAAGCCATCGAACAAAGAATCGGAGGGAACCTTTGTGAAGCGCGGTCTTGGGCCGCGTGTTTAGCTTTGCACTCACGTTTCAGAATAATAGACTGGGCTGCGCGTTTCTCGATACGACCCCGCCTTCTTGGCGGCATGCTTCCCGTTTCCTGAGATTCGGGTGCAACCACCGAGAGGCACTACAATCGGTGAGAACCGCGGCACTGCGAATTTCGAATAGGCAGCAGGAGATAATTCCCGATGCAGCGTAGAGATTTTCTAAAAAGTACTGTCGCTGTTGCTGTGGCTGCAGAACTTGGAATGGGTAAAGCGCAGGCGAAGGTTCCCGCCCACAACTGGGGAAACTATGATTTCGGCCCCGGTCCCCAGGTGGCCGATCGCCTCAATCAGGGTCCGTTCCCTCAATACTCACCGGATGCCGTCATTCCCACTGACGATGTGGTCATGACGACGACTCCTTCTGCAGACGTCGTGCCAAACTTTGGCAAGGGACTGGTCACCTATATCACAGCGGACAGTGGCACGGAGGAAATCAAGTCAGACAATATTCCCCAGGCGATCGAAGAGCTGGTTCGATTTCCGCTGGGCCAGCAGCTTTACATCCGTCCGACGTGGAGGGAAGTGCAACCACGCCCTGGACGCCTTGAGATGCCCGATTACCTGAAGCTGGTTTTTGAATTGGCGAAGAAGAACAACAAGCGAGTCGGATTGCGAATTCAGATGTGCGCTCCAGACTATACACATGAAGCGGCGCTCCCGGACTTTGTCCTCGACAAAGTGCCGAAAGTTGATCTGGTCCCGAGCGATCAGGAAAGCAGTGCTGAGGCGCAAAGGTTCTTGCGGAACCCGCATTCGCGTTATCAGCCTCGCTATGACCATCCTTTTTTTCAGCAGGCATTCAAAGAACTGGTTGGCCTGCTGGCAGCGGAGTTCGATGGCAATCCACTCATCGAGTATATCGATACCTTCATGTATGGCTTTTGGGGGGAAGGGCACACTTGGCCGTTTGGTAATAATCCTTTTCCCGATTACCAGACGGCAGAGCGCACCTGGACCAATATGCTCGAAGTCCAGCTCGAGCACTTTTCGAAGACGCCTCTACTGACCAATACTCAACCGGACTATAGCCGGGTTGGCAATTCAGAGCTGCTAGACCGTACGGTGCGCAGCAACAATTGGATTCGGAGCGACACCATCTTTATTGAGAACGAGCAGATTGAAGCGCTCAGCAATCGCCCGCCTTGGACTGCGGCATTGCTCGAGCAGGGGCTTCCGGGTAAACCTCCCGATGCAAGCGCCGCAGTTGAAGGGATATCCCCGGCAGAGAACATGATTGCTCATGTGATTGATGTCGGGGCGAATTACTGGTCGCTGTGGAACTTTCATCAGATCAGCGCAAAGAATCTGATGAACTACTACCAGGCGTATCCGGCAGCGTTCGACCACATCAACCGCCGAATTGGTTATCGGGTGAGGCCGTCGTTCATCTGGAGCTATAAGGACCATGGTAACGTGGGGCTGATTGTTGGCTTCGCAAATGATGGAATCGCTGGAGTGCCGGGCGTATTGCGGGTGACGGTCGAGAGCCAGGACGGGAAGGTGCTCAAGAGCGGTTGTCTGGACGCCGGTTATCCGTTACCGGGGAAGATTCGACAGGCACAGTTCGTGCTTCCAGACGTCACCGATTGGAAAGGATTGAAACTTAGAGCTGAGATTGAGGTAAAGGAAATGCGCTATCCGGTGCGGTGGGCTTGTCACCAGAAGTTGAACGATGACGGCTCGCTCACACTGCGTCCCAACCTCCGCCAGCAGGTCTAGGCTGCGAGCATTTGTCAGGAGCAATCATGGATCAAGATAACTTTATTCCGGTTGCGACCAATACCAGGTCGCGAAACGACCTCATCGAGCGCGGGTTTAGTCGTCAGCCGCTCAGAGTTGATCTAGACATTGCGCGCACGCTCGAGGCGTTCTCTCACGCGGCCTGGTCCATTCCAAGGGATAAGTATTACGACGGAGGCGACAGGTATCGTTCCTTAAATCGCCTTGGTGCCGAGATCGTTGAAGGCGGTGTAAGGGTTTGGTTGAGCGAAGAAAGCACGCCGTATGTGCAGCTCAAAAAATACAACACAACAATCGGTGGCCTGCCGCGAGAGTACGCTCCGTTGCCCGCGGAGATCGCTGGTTCGATTGGCGTCCGCAAGATGATTGCTTACCATCTTCATCACCTGCCGCTCTCGGTAGTGGGCACGAGGTATTTGGTCAATCTCCATTTAATAAGGTTCACGGCTACGCCGGGCCGGCCATGCGACACGAGCCCACCAGGCTTACATAAGGACGGAGAAAAGTACATCGCCACGCATCTACTGGGCCGCTGCGGTGCAGACGGTGGCGAAGTCATCATCACCGACAATGACAAACACGAACTCGATCGCTTCACGATGCACGAATCGGGTGAGTGTTACGTGTTCGACGATGATCGCATCTGGCATATGTTGACGCCAGTGACGGTACTGGAAGGCAATCAGTACGCCTACCGGGACACGCTGGCATTCGATATGCTCCCGGAGGGTTGGGAACCCTCGAAGTGATTTGTGAGAATTCCGGCTCCGTAGACTAGTAAAGCGGAAAAGCAAAGCAAACTAGGGTAGCGGATGCACAGTCGTATTGAACAAGCGTGGATCCTGAAAGTCTGTTCGGTCGCCTGGCTTCTTATTCGGAATAGGCTGCAAACGTGCCGAGAGCGGCTTGTTCCACTTGGTCGCGAGTGAAGCAACGTCAGCGTAGATACGTTCCATTTGATCGAGGCTGATGTCGCCGGGGAGCGGGATCGTATCCAGGCCAGTACCGCAAACGGCCGAGTAAGCGAGCAGGGAATCGATGTTGTAGGTGGACTCGGCCCAGCGTTGTGCCAAAAGCTTGTCCTCCATGACCGGTACCATCAATCCTGAATAGCCGACTTGTTTCACTGGCACAGCCTTGACTGCCGTGGTAATGATGCGAGCCGCAGTGAGGGTTCCGCTGGAGCCAAACCTGGCGCCAGTAAAGGCTTCGATCGCGGCCCCGATGGAAACATCCCCAAGAGGCGCGGGTGTAGGGTCGACTCCGACGTAGGTCCAACCGGTCTCTGTTGCCACCTGGTTGCCGACCGTGTCTGCGACTGATGCATGTTTCGTCAGGGCAGCGGTCAGATCAGCGATGGCGGCATCAGCGTTTCCTTTGTCCCTTACGAAAACGTCGCGAACAACATTGGCGCCTTCGAAACCAATGGCGAATTGCCTGCCAGAGCCAGTGTGGTAGGAGCCGGGAAAGAAGGGTGACAACGGTTTCAGCATCGCGGTGGCAGTGAACTTGAACGTTCCCTCGCTGCGGGGACTGTGTTCGCTGACATATTTCACGAGTTCAGCGGTGCGACGAATCGTCTTCCAATGAATGCCGGCGTCATCCGCGATGATGGTACTGGCCTGAATGTTTGCCAGCGTCGATAAAGCCCTCTCCAGCAGGTGCATCGTCGCAGGATCGTCGTTTTCGTGCAGCATGCCAGGTCCAACGTTCGGAATGAAATTCTCTTTGGCGGAGAGCTGGTCTAGCTGCGTGAGAAACGCCAGCGCCTGATCTTCTGGCATGCCGGCGACAAGCTCGGCCAGGGGTTGCGTGGTCACGCGGATGGTTTCCACTTCGTAGCTAGAGGATTCAAAATCGGCCTTGACCTTTCGCAAAACTACCAGAGCCTCGGCGATTTGCTGTTGGTATTTTTGTCGGTCTAGCCGGACGAATGCAGTAATTGCCCTCACCTTCGGATTCGAAGAGGGAGTTGCAATGGAGCGGGTCTGCGCGGCCAGCAACGCGGATGCAATCAGAATGACGGCGAGCGCAATTTGCTTCACTCAGGTTCTCCGGATGAAAGATCGAAAGAAGTATAGCGGACTCGATCTGCAATCCGATGGCCCTATTTGCAAAGACAAAAAGGGGACGTAACATCTGCGTCGCACGTGACCTCTTCACCAAGCCTTTACTTAGGGAGCGCAGCAAGGGCTAGCGGCAGCGTTTTCGTATTCATATGAATCCTCCAGGAAAGTATGAGTATTGCCCACTGGGGGTGACCTAACTGTTACGCAAGGGTTAATTCTGCGTAAAAATGCAGTTCAGATTTTGTGTTGTCAGTACGAGTCGGATCATTACGGAATCTGACTGAATAAAAAAGACATAGACGGCGAGTGGAAACAATCAAAACCGGGTTTACAAAAGGAATGAGAGTGATCTGCAGTTGACGCTGCTTCATCTTAAAGTTGAAGGTCTACATAAGCTCCAGTGAGTTCGGCGAGAAGGCGACTGGACTTGAATCCAGTCATGAGCCGACGGGGAGAAAAACATGACTCGACATCGGATGAAGACTGTTTGGATTTTGTTCGTGGCAGCTTTGCTTGGCTGCCTCGATGCTTGCGGGGGAGGATCTTCGCAAACAAATCCTAACTTTCAGATTTCCGCTGCGGCTCTTTCGCCGGCGGCAGTGACGGCGGGCGGTTCGGCTACTTCCGCGATAACGGTCGCTGCCATGGGCGGATCCACCAGCACCGTGACGCTGGCTTGCTCCGGGTTGCCGAGCGGAGCTACTTGCTCATTTGTCCCAGGATCGCTGGCAGGCTCCGGTAGTTCGCAGCTCACTGTTAACACTTCCAGAGCGACCACGCCGGGCAGCTATAAGTTCGCTGTCCAGGGAACCTCGGGTTTGACCAACAACAGTGCTCCTCTGACGCTGGCGGTGCAATCCAAGATCCAGCACATCGTAGTGATTTTCCAAGAGAACCGCACGCCCGATAACCTGTTCCAGGATCCAGTTCTTATCCAGAGGGGTGCGGACATCCAAAATTATGGTGTGAACTCTGAAGGAGCTACGGTCCCGCTCACGCCCATCGCCCTGGGTATTGACTGGGATAACGACCACTCTCATCCCAGCTTTACCAAAATGTACGATGGGGGGAAAATGGATGGGGCCGGAAACATTCCGCTGACTTGCGGAAATTGGAATGACTGCCATCCCAGTCCTAACCGCCCGTTTAATTATGTCCAAGCCTCGGACGTGCAGCCCTATTACGCACTTGCTGAAACCTACACTTTCGGCGATCGAATGTTCCAGACTAATGAAGGTCCGAGCTTTCCCGCACACCAGTTTATTATTTCGGGCACCTCGGCGCCATCGCCGCCCGGCCAAACCAATAGCAACTTCTTCGTAGCGGAAAACGCCGCGGGGACGACTCCGGGCATCACCGGGTGTTTAGCTGCGGCGGGTCAATACATTCTGTTAATTGATCCGGCCAATCCAGATCCCAACACCAACGAAACCGAGCAGTCTTTCCCGTGCTACGACCATCCCACGCTTACCGACTTGCTTGACACGCAAAAGATCACATGGCGTTATTACACTCCACTCGCTGGCACTCTGTGGACCGCTCCGAACGCGGTGCAGCATATCTGTGGGCCGACTCCACAACCGCCGAATGCGACCGCATGCACCGGAGCGATTTGGCAACAGAGTGTGGTCGTAAATAACAAGCAGGTTTTCACGGATATTCAGAATAACCAACTGGCTAGCATGACCTGGGTGATCCCCAGTGGTCCAGAATCCGACCATGCCGGTACTATAGACGCCAACGAGGGACCAGGCTGGGTATCGTCGATTGTCAATGCCATCGGAGCCAGTCCGTATTGGTCGAATACGGCGATCATTATTACGTGGGATGATTGGGGTGGGTGGTACGACCATGTTGCGCCATCGATAATCAACTCCTACGAGTACGGCTTCCGCGTGCCCCTGATCGTGGTTTCGCCCTACGCCAAGCCAGCTTACATTTCACACCAGGTCAACGATTTCGGCAGCATCTTGAAGTTCATCGAGCAGACCTTTGGTTTGCCCGAGGTGGCTCCTGAGGCTTCGCCCGCTTACGCGGACGCGCTCGACACCACTGGCGACCTCTCCGACTGTTTCAATTTCACTCAAACACCACTAACCTTTCATGCCATTCAAGCAAAACAAAACGCGACCTACTTCTTGAAAGACACCAGGCCACCGTCGCCTCCAGATGATGATTAAGAAATCAAGAGTTCGTCTCGATGGACAGTACTTTGCCCACGGCACACTGGGCAGCTTTCTGAACTCTGCTTGTTTGCAGGGACTGCACTGAAGGGTCGCCCGGACGTGGGCACGTTTCGATAGTGCCGGTGATCGCGAAACCTGATACAAATACACTTCAGTTCATGGCTGGAGCCGTTCGAGATGGCAAGCTGGTGATCCCGATCAGCCGCAAGCTGCCTCTGAGGCCCAGAAGCTCAAGCCGCTGCGGAAGAGGGTGGTATCGGTAAGGTTTTGCTGGTGGCTTGACCTTCTCTTTGCCCACGCAGGGCACGAAAGGAAAATCGGAAATGAAGAAAGATCGGCGCGGAATCAACACCGCTTCGAAACCCAGTGGCACTGGGTGCGTGGAATGCCTGGCGTCGCCGAGAGGTTGGTGGTTTCACCTTCGGCGCTGCGCGGAGTGCGGCCACATCGGATGCTGCGATAGCTCTCCGAACCAGCATGCGTCCAAGCATGCTGCGGCGACCGGACATCCAATCATTATGAGCTTCGAACCGGGTGAGGATTGGTTCTTCGACTATGAGAAGCAGCGGATGGTCAACGGTCTGGAGTTGCTTCCGCCACATTCGCATCCGGCGGATCAGCCTGCACCCGGACCGGCAGGAAGAGTTCCAGCCAACTGGGAATCTCTTCTGCACTAGCTGGCGGTTACTTTCTTGGGAGTTGGCAAGCGAACTTCATCGGAGCGAGTCTTCGTCCTCCGGGTTAGCACCACGATCTGACTGCCCGCTTTCTTTCTTCAATAATCCCAAAAATAAACAGTGAAAGTCTGCGCTCCCAGCCAGCCGGGCGACAAGCAACATCACTCGCAGTTTGTGAGCCGAACGCGAGTCTTACGAGTGACAACCGCTCCGGTCGGGGCCGCATCAGAGAATAGCTTTGATGCGGCCGACCGGGGAAGCCAACCGGAACTCTTTGGAAACCGAAATTGTCGAGTATGCGGTTGTGCAGTGTTTTTATCCTTCTATTCGCGCCATTGGCTTGCGGACAGCTCGCGCCCCAGGGCCCGCAGGCGGTCTACGATGGGCAAACTGTGGTAGCGCTCGATCTCATCGGAAATCCTCATCGTGACTTGGAACCATATCGACAATTGGTTGTGCAGAAAGCTGGAGAACCGTACGCGCAGGAAAAAGTGCAATCCAGCATCGCCGCGCTCGAACATACAGGCCAATTTCCCAAGGTTCAGGTAACGGTCGTTCCTGATCCGTCAGGCCTGCGCCTGAATTTCCTTCTGGAGCCCGCTTACTACCTCGGCGTGATCAAGTTTCCGGGCGCCACAAAGGTTTTTCCCTACATTCGACTTCTGCAGGTCGTCAATCTGCCCGACGAAGATCCCTATGACAAGGCGCGGGTTGCTCTCGCACAAGAGGCGTTACAAAAGTTTTTGCGACACAACGGATACTTCCTGGCGACTGTTGAAACTGACTCCAGTATCGATGACGGTCATCAACTGGTCGATGTTGCCTTCAACATCAAACTGGGAAAGCAGGCGCGCGTGGCAAGTGTGACCATCGAAGGAACGGATGTGACCGAGGACGCGCATCTGCAGCACTCGCTGCGATCGTTGCGGGCGCGTTTCACGGGAGGTCTTCTTAAACCGGGAAAGCCTTATGCGGCGGAGCGCATCAAAGAGGCTACGGCGATAATGCGCAGAGCGCTCTCGCGTCAGCGTCACCTGGCCAGTCAGGTTGAGGAAAATCCTCCGCAATATCACCGGGAAAGCAATCTCGTCGATGTCTCGTTCAAAGTGGACGTGGGTCCAGTGGTGACGGTGCGCGTGACTGGAGCGCGCTTATCTCGGATCCCCTTTATGTCTGCACGGGAAAAGAAAAAACTGATTCCGATTTACTCGGAAGGAAGCATTGATCGTGACCTGGTGGAGGAAGGCCAGCAGAATCTAGTCGATTATTTTCAGGAAAAAGGCTACTTCGATGTCCAGGTAAAAACTACTTTCCAGCACCAGTCCGACCAGGTCCTGCTGGCCTACGAAATTGAGGAGGGTAAGAAGTACAAGGTTGACCTTATCGCGTTTCAAGGAAACCACGAAATCGCGGAGAAAGACTTGCTGTCTGTGGTGGTGGTGAAGAAATCTCATTTCTGGTCGCACGGCAGTTTAAGTCAAAAGCTCTTGAAACAGAGCGCGACCAACCTGGAGGCGTTGTACCACGACCGGGGATTTGAGAATGTCAAAGTAAACCCTCAAACTATCGATCATCAGTCCAAGATCGAAGCCCGATTTAACATTGAAGAAGGCCCGCAGACCCTGGTCGGAAACGTCGAAGTAACCGGTAACGGTCATATTCCCAATCAGCAACTCACGGCTCCCGTGGGCTTTGAACTTCGGTCTGGTGCTCCCTTCTCACCACGGCGGCTTTCCGCGGATCGAAATCGTATTTCTGCTACCTATCTAGATCGCGGATACCTGAATGCCGAAGTGAAAGCTACGGTGAATCGCGATTCCGGCGATCCGCACGCCGTCGATGTCACATATGCCGTCAACGAACAGCAAATGGTGCGCATGGGAGAGGTGATTTATCTGGGACAAAAGCGCACCCGCCTTTCTCTCATTCAGAAAACTGCCCAGATCGTGAGCGAGGCGCCCATGAGTCGGGAAGAGTTGCTCGAAGCGCAGAGTCGCCTGTACGACCTGAACATTTTCGATTGGTCGAGCGTGGGTCCAAGAAAGCCCATCACCGATCAGACCGAGGAAGCCGCGTTAGTCAAGGTGCACGAGGCGAAGCGCAACACTATCACCTACGGATTTGGCTTCGAGGTCTCGCATCGCGGAGGGAACGTTCCCAGTGGAACTGTGGCGGTGCCGGGAGGTCCAATTGTTCAACTTGGCAATTATCAAATTGCGCCAAGCCAGTCGACCTTCGCCAGTCCCCGAGGTTCGGTGGAGTACGACCGTCACAACATGCGTGGTTTGGGGGAAACCGCGAGCGCGTCGATTTTGCTCTCTCGACTGGATCAGCGTGCTCTCGCCACTTACGCTCAGCCTCATTTCATCGGCTCGAAGTGGAGTTCGTTAACAAGTCTCTCTTGGGAGCGGACCACCGAAAACCCGCTTTTTGGCGCCAACCTGGGAGATGCTTCGTTTCAGCTCGAACGTGTGATCAACCGGAAAAACAACACGCGTTTTCAGATCCGCTACGACTTTAATAAAACGGTTCTCTCGAATTTGCTAGTGCCGGCACTGGTCCTGCCGCAAGACCGCAACATTCACTTGTCGACCGTCTCGGGCACTCTTCTGCGCGATACCCGAGACAAACCTCTCGATGCGCACCGCGGCAGCTTTAGCCTGCTAACGCTGGGCATCACGCCCACTTCTCTTGGTTCCAGCGCGAGTTTTGCCAGGCTTCTGAGCCAATACGCGTTTTATAAACCGCTGCACTCTGTGGTCTTCGCCAACAGCGTTCGGCTGGGACTTGTAAAGTCGTTCGAGGGAAGCTTTGTCCCGACGAGCGAATTGTTTTTTTCCGGTGGTGGCACCACACTTCGCGGCTTCCCCATCGACGAGGCCGGACCGCAACGGCTTGTTCCGTTTTGCAATGTGCTCACTGGCCAAACAGGGTGCGTGAACGTGACCGTACCCGTGGGTGGCCGCGCATTGCTGATTTTGAACTCAGAGTTGCGCTTCCCTCTGGGGATTATGAAAGCGCTTGGAGGCGTTGTCTTCTATGACGGCGGCAACGTCTACAGTGCGATCAACTTTAATAATTTCGTTAACAACTATAGCAACACGATTGGAATAGGCCTGCGCTATACGACGCCGATCGGGCCGATCCGTATCGATGTCGGACGCAACCTCAATCCAGTGCCGGGAATCAACCCGACGCAGTATTACATAACTCTGGGTCAGGCCTTTTAGGAGTAGTGATGAAGTGGAAGAAGTTTTTCGGATGGACGCTCGCGGTACTCATGATCGTGATTGCCATTTCATTGGTGGGTGGATACTCGTATCTCAAGAGCGATGCGTTTCGGCAGCTCGCGATGCGCAAAATCATCGCTGAGGCTAACGAAGCAACCGGAGGCCACACTGAGATTGGCGCCATGGACTTTGAGCTTTCGACGCTTACCGCTCATCTTTTCGATGTAATTATTCGCGGCAATGAATCGCCCGCCGCTCCTCCGCTTTTTCGAGTCGATAAGCTCACGGTCGGATTGAAAATCCAGTCCGCGCTCCACCGGAAAGTAAATCTCAGCGAGCTTCTGATTGAGCACCCTGTGGTTCACCTCGAAGTAAATAGCGCAGGCAGGAGCAATATCCCGCAGCCGTCCCCGAGCCAGTCCAGCCGCCCTACCAACATCTTCGAGCTCGCGGTCGGGCACGTGTCCCTTACTCACGGTGAGATCGACTACGCCGACCGGAAAACGCCGGTAGATGCCGACCTCCACGATCTGGGAACGAATATTATTTTCGAACCTTCAGCCACTCGCTACCGTGGTTCGATTTCGTATAAAACTGGAAATCTTCGTTATGCCGACTACCCACCGTTACGTCACAGTGTCAGTGCACAATTCAGCGCTACGCCGTCGGATTTCTCGCTCGAGTCCGCTGTCCTGAAGGTGGCGTCGTCGTCCGTCACTTTGCACGCGAACTTAACTAACTACAGCAATCCTGCAGTCGCAGGAGATTACGACATTCGACTTCATGCCCAGGACGTAGCCGCCATTTCGCCGGGAGCGAAGCTAGTCGGCGATATTTCGCTGACTGGCAAAATCCGCTATCAAAGCGAAGGCAACCAATCTTTTCTACGAAGCCTTGCTGTCGAAGGAAATATCGGCAGCGAAGCTCTATCCGCGGTCTCCTCAGGCAAGCGTATTGAAATGCGCCAATTGCAGGGACGGTATCAGCTCACCAAGGGTACGTTGCATGCGAACGACATTGGAGCGGATTTGCTAGATGGCCGAATTCATGCTGATCTCGACGTGAAGAATCTCGATACCACACCGTCGTCGCGAGTCCGAGCTACTTTGCGCGGCATTTCACTTCGCGCCGCCCAGCAGGTCGTAAACAAATCCGAACTAAACCGCGTTGCCGTCTCAGGAATAGTCGACGGCACAGCCGAAGCCGCTTGGACTGGCCGCATGAACGATTTGGTCGCCCACTCCGACCTTACCCTGCGTGCTGCTATGAGCTCTCCTAAACCCTCCACGACCAACGTTCCATTGGACGGCGTGATCCA
>Ga0206956_1064_pt1 | contig 30646 bp, 23 predicted proteins | sample Alteio_BWOrgHeat_35_FD_153252 | JGI IMG/M metagenome (GOLD analysis project Ga0206956, IMG submission 153252) | Enriched cells from forest soil in Barre Woods Harvard Forest LTER site, Petersham, Massachusetts, United States -... | ecosystem: Environmental > Terrestrial > Soil > Temperate forest >...
TGGCTGACCTATTCAGTAACCCAAAATCAGGCAAAACCCAGTCCTATACCGCCGAGGATATCGAGGTATTGGAGGGGCTGGAGCCGGTGCGTCGCCGCCCCGGCATGTATATCGGCGGTACCGACGAAAACGCCATGCACCACCTCGCCAGCGAGGTATTCGACAACGCTATGGACGAAGCCGTCGCCGGTTTCGCCACCCGCATCGAAATCGAGGTCAAGGCCGGCAATATCGTCATCATCCGCGACAACGGCCGCGGCATCCCGATCGATCCACATCCGAAATTCCCCAAGAAATCCGCGCTCGAAATCATCCTCACCATGCTGCATTCCGGCGGCAAGTTCGGCGGCAAGGTCTATGACACCTCGGGCGGTCTGCACGGCGTCGGCATCTCGGTGGTAAATGCATTATCGGAATATCTCGAAGTTGAGGTTGTGCGTGAAGGAACGATTTACCGGCAGGAATATTCACGCGGCGAGCCGCAAGGAAAACTGCAAAAAGTCGGCAAAGATCCCAAAGGGCGCGGTACGACCATCGCTTTCCGCCCCGATGTCAAGATTTTCGGCAAGGCTAAATTCAAGCCGGAGAAACTTTATAAGCTGGCGCGCTCGAAGGGTTATCTCTATCGTGGCGTTGAAATCAGCTGGCTGTGCGATAAGTCGCTGCTCGAGGACGGCGACGGCGTCCCGGAAAAAGAAACCATCCATTTTCCCGGCGGTTTGCGCGATTTCTTAAACCAGCAGTTGACCGGCCGCATGCCGGTGACGTCCGAGGCATATTGCGGCGAAGCCGAATTTCCCGACAAGCAAGGCCGCGTCGAATGGGCGATCGACTGGCCGTCCGACTGGGAATCGTTTGAAAGCACTTATTGCAACACCATCCCCACGCCTGAAGGCGGCACGCACGAATCAGGCATGCGTGCGGCCATGACCAAAGGCGTCAAGGCCTATGGCGAGCTGACCAACAACAAAAAAATAGCGCAGGTGACAAACGAGGATATTTTAGGCGGCGCGGTCATCGTGCTGTCGGTGTTCATGCGCAACCCACAGTTCCAGGGACAGACCAAAGACAAGCTGGTCAATGTCGAGGCGGCGCGACTGGTGGAAAACGCCATGCGCGACCATTTCGACCATTACCTGACCGGCAATCCGGAAAACAGCAATCGCCTGATGGCTTATTTCGTCGAGCGCATCGAAGATCGCCTGCGTCGCAAGGCTGAGAAAGAAGTCAATCGCAAAGCCGTCACGCAGAAGCTTCGCCTGCCCGGCAAGTTGGCGGACTGCACGCGCTCGGCCGGCAGAGGCACCGAAATTTTCATCGTCGAGGGCGATTCGGCCGGCGGCTCCGCCAAGCAGGCGCGCGACCGCGAAACGCAGGCCGTGCTGCCCTTACGCGGAAAAATCCTGAACGTTGCCTCCGCCTCGCTCGATAAAATCAAGGACAACAAGGAACTGGCCGACCTCGTGCTGGCGCTGGGCTGCGGCACAGGTGCCTATTACAGCGAAGAAGCGCTGCGCTACGAAAAAGTCATCATCATGACCGACGCCGACGTCGATGGCGCGCATATCGCCTCGCTGCTCATGACCTTCTTCTATCAGGAAATGCCCGATCTCATCCGCAAGGGACATCTCTATATCGCACGGCCGCCGCTGTACCGCATCACCATTGCCAACCAGACGTTTTACGCGCAGGACGATAAGGAAAAAGACGCCATCGTCGCGCAGAACACCAAGGGCAACAGCAAGGCCGACATCGGCCGCTTCAAAGGCCTGGGCGAAATGATGCCGGCGCAGCTTAAGGAAACAACAATGACCATCGGCAGCCGCATATTGCTCAAGGTCATGATTCAGGAAGAAGATGTCGGTGCAACGGCTGAGCGCGTTGAGCAGCTGATGGGACGCAAGCCGGAACACCGTTTCAACTTCATTCAGGAACAGACCGCCAACCGCGGCAGCGCACTGCTGCGGGAACTGGACGTGTGACGATGAGCAACAGGTATACCTCTGCCGAGCAGCCTCAAAAAATCGCTGCCATCAAACGCCTGTTGGAATCAGGCGGATATTACGATGCATTAAAAGGATTGATGAAATGGATGAAAGATGGCACGACGAAAGAGGAGACGGCGCAAGTTGACGCAATAATAGAAAATGCCATCGGCAACGCTATAGGCGATGTCATGTTTGGAGAAAATGGCATTCCGTTCGCAGAATTATATAGCCAAGAGTATGAAAGGGCACGCATCTTCAACCTTGTTGCTCTTCAGTTAGGCAAAAACTTTGATAATTTAGATATAACCGGAAGCCTTCAGGATCCCCTCCATAAGTGGGGCTACAAGGGACGTTCGTAACTCAGAGATAATTTATGCCCCACCCCTTCCCCATCATCGAAAAAAATAAGTCCGACGCACTCCCTATATATATAGTGTATGCGAAAAACTACGGTGCATGGTTCAAGCAACAGCCATCCATCATCCGCCATTGGCTGAAAGCCAACAGCTTCAAAGGCACGGCCGGAAGCTTCTGCCTGTTGCCGGCGAAAGACGGTACGCTGGCCGGCGTCGCCTGTGGCGCAGATGATAAGCTCGACATCTGGAGCCTGGCGCATCTGCCGGCGCGGCTGCCGGCGCAACCCTATTATATAAAGGGCAAGTTCACGCCGCAGCAGGTGACGCAGATGGCGCTTGGCTGGGCATTGGCGACTTACAAATTCACGCGCTACAAATCCCCCCACTACACTCCCCCCGCAAGCGGGGGGAGAAGGAGGGGGGAACCGGCGACGCTCGTTGCTCCCAAAGGCTGCGATGTGCGTTACGTCAAGGCGATGGCAGAGTCGATCGGCTGGGCGCGCGATTTAATCAACACACCTGCTAATGACATGAATCCGGAAGCGCTGGCGGCGGAGGCGGTGACATTCGCGCATGAATATGACGCCAAGGTCAGCGTCACCAAAGGCGAAGCGCTGCTGCGCGCCAATTACCCAATGATCTATGCCGTCGGCAAAGCAAGCCAAGTGCCGCCGCATTTGGTGGATATCAAATTTCCCAACCGCAACGCACCGAAAGTGACGCTGGTCGGCAAAGGCGTCTGTTTCGATTCGGGCGGGCTCGACATCAAATCGACATCTAACATGAAGCTGATGAAAAAGGATATGGGGGGTGCCGCCGTGGTGCTGGCGCTGGCTAAAGCCATCGTCGAGACGAAACTTCCGGTGCAATTGCGCGTGATCCTCCCCATCGTCGAGAATGCCGTAGGCTCGCGCGCCATGCGCCCGCTCGACATCGTCCCCACGCGCAAAGGAATCACGGTCGAGATCGGCAACACCGACGCCGAAGGCCGCCTGATTCTGTGCGACGCACTGTATGAAGCCGATGACGAAAAACCTGACCTGCTCATTGACTGCGCGACACTGACCGGCGCGGCACGCGTAGCGCTCGGCACGGACATTCCCGCCTTCTTCACATCCGACGATCGGCTGGCGGGTGATGTGATGAAAGCAGCGAACGCGCAGCATGATCCGTTGTGGCGATTGCCGCTGTGGAAAGATTATCGCTCGCAGCTTGACACCAAAGCGGCGGACTTAAGCAACGACCCCGACAGCAGTTATGGCGGAGCGATTACAGCGGCCTTGTATTTGCAGGAATTTGTCAGTAGAACGTTTTCCTGGCTTCACATCGACATGATGGCATGGAACCTGAAGGACAGGCCCGGCCGCCCGCAAGGCGGTGAAGCGATGGCAGTCCGCGCGCTCTATGCCCTCATAAAGGAACGTTATGGTCGCTAATTATTTTGTCATTCCCGCGAAGGCGGGAATCCAGCTAGAGCGCCATGGGCGCGGTATAGATTCTTTTTGCGCCGCAGACGCGACGTCCTGGATCCCGGCCTACGCCGGGATGACAAGGGTAGAATGGGAACATAAATATGGCAACTAAAGAAAAAATCGGTTCGGCGAAAATTATCCGGGCGCTGTCATTCTGGCATAACGTGACGCGCAAAGCGCTTAAGGAAATGCCGGTGGATTTATCCGCGCGGCAAACGGCGGTGTTGCTCACTGTATATCTTATGCCGTCGCCGCACAGCGTCAAAAGCCTCGCCGACGGACTGCAAATTTCCAAGCCCGCTGTCTGCCGCGCCATCGATGCACTGGAAAAAGATAAGCTGGTCAAGCGCGCCCGCGACCGCCATGACAACCGCAACGTCATCATCCAACGCACCGCCAAAGGCTCGAACTATTTAAACGAGCTGGCCGATATTATCCTGAGCATCTCCAAAGAAGCGGCGTAATAGTTACTCAAGGGAAAATTAAATACCCCGTCCCGTAGGTCTTTCTATGACATCTCTTATTGGCATTATGGGAATGTTCATTGACGCTACCATAGTAACCTCAGGCAATTCAAGCATGGCAGCAATAGCCTTCGCAGATCCCGACACAATCGCGCAACCGAGATTCCGCAAGTGATGTTCTACCTTAAGCCCCTCGATTGAATCCAATGCGGCCTTAGCTTGATCTGCCGGGCCAGTAAGGCATACCGTGACTTCATCCGCCCTTGTGAACCGTTTCTCCGGCGCTGATACAAGTTCCTGATACAATTCGCTACCTATTTTATTTCGTGCATTCTCTGATAATTCCATACACTTCTCCTTTATTGAGTGCATTGAAGTTATCATCACATGACCATTGCACCATCGAAGAAATATGAATGTTTTATGACAATGACGTATTTTGTCCTTCAACTACAACCCTCCCGAGAACAGTAATTTGATTTTGCAGTGTGACATTTTTCCATCGTCGCGATAATGCACGTTATTGCTTGCTCACGCGGTGTGCACATCAATTCCATATCGCAAATGACGGCATGGAAATCATCATGCAATTATTTTCTTCCGGCATTTTCTACCTCATCGCACAAGTCAAGCGAGCATCGAAAAAAAAGTTTCAAGTTATCCACAAAAAAATGATTCGAATGACTTGCACAATTTTCAAAACCTGTTTTTTATACTCCCCTTATATCGGCCAACTAGGAAAAAAGTTCCTCCATTAGGAATATTTTAATCTTTTTGGGTTATGGTGAAATTATAAAACACGTAAAAAAGGCGGGGAGACACAGGGAATGAGTGCATTAGGCGATACAGTCCGAGGAATGGGTAAGGCCAAGATCGGCGTAATGGTGGCAGGTGGCGCTGCCCTTTTCGCCTTCTTTATGATTACAGCCCTGCACATATCGACCGGCAGCATGTCGCCGCTCTATACCGGTCTGTCGCTCGAAGACAGTTCCAAAATCGTCGCCGAACTCGAAAAAGCAAACACGCCCTATGAGTTAGTAGGCAACGGCTCGGAAGTACTGGTACCCTCCGACCGGGTGCTACGCCTGCGCATGGGCATGGCTGAGCAAGGCCTACCGTCGGGCGGCTCTCTCGTCGGCTATGAAATATTCGACCGCTCCGAAACCTTCGGCAGCTCCAACTTCGTCATGAACATAAACGTAATGCGCGCCCTCGAAGGCGAACTCTCCCGCACCATCGCATCGCTGTCGGATATTGATTCGGCGCGGGTACACCTGGTCATGCCGAAACGCGAATTGTTCACGCGTGAGAACGAAAAACCAAGCGCCTCGGTGACAATAAAAATGCGCGCCGGCAAATCGCTGGAATCATCCGAGGTCATGGCCATCACGCACCTGGTCGCCTCGGCGGTGCCTCAGCTGGAAGCATCGAAAGTCACCGTCGTCGACAATCATGGCCGCCTGCTGGCGCGCGGTGACGGCGGCGAAAGCCTCGATGCCACGGCTGGCAGCAGCGAAGAATTCCGCGTCAATTATGAAAACCACATGCGGCAGGAACTGGAAGATCTGGTCGAAAAAGTTATCGGCGCCGGCAAAGTCCGCGTACAGGTCGCCGCTGACATCAATTTCGACCGCACTGTCACCAACTCCGAAAAATATGATCCGGACGGTCAGGTTGCTCGCTCGACGCAGAGCACCAGCGAAAGCGATGCCGCCCTCGATAAAACCGGCAAGGACACCACTACCGTGACCACCAATGTTCCTCCGGCCGGCGCTGGTGGTGGAGAAAACAGCTCCAGCAAACACCAGGTCGACCGCACCAACGACACCACCAACTATGAAATCTCCAAGACTGTACAAAATCATATAAGTGAGGGCGGCGCCGTCAATAAAATATCTGTCGCCATACTGGTAGACGGCACCTATACCACCGGTGCCGATGGCAAGGAAGTCTATGCGCCGCGCTCCGATGAGGAATTGAAGCAATTAAAAACATTGATCTCTTCGGCTATTGGCTACGATGAAAAACGCGGCGATAAAATCGAAGTGGTCAACATGCGGTTTACGCAGGAATCGATCGAAGTTGGAAACGAATCATTCTTCGAGCGCTTCAAGTTTGAAATGCAGTCGGTCATCCAGACCATCATCATCGCAATTGTGGCGATACTGGCTATCCTGCTCGTGCTGCGCCCGGCCGTCAATCAGCTGATCCGGCAATCGCAGTCGCCGAGCGACCGCGTGTCGGGTGACCTGGCAGCGCTGGATGCCCCCAGTGGCGGCGGTGGTGGGGCGGTTCGGTTGCCCGGAGGCGGCGGTGGCGGCGGCGGGGAAGGAGATCTAATGATTGACGTAGCCAATATCAAAGGCGGCATGAAGTCATCGTCCATCAAAAAGGTCACCGAGATCGTCGATAAATACCCCGAAGAAACCATGGGTGTTATCCGCAACTGGGTAGTAAAACAATCGTAATCATATATAGAGTAAGAGCATATGGCAGGACCGCAAAAAGATATTAAGGACGAATACCGGAAAATCGGTGGCGCGCAGAAAGCCGCCATGTTGATGATGGCCATCGGCGAAGAAGCCGCCATCAAGCTATTCGCCCTGATGGACGATGATGAGATCCGTGAACTTTCCAGCATCATGTCGGGCCTGGGCTCAGTCAACGCCGACATAATGGAGCGGGTGTTCATGGAATTCGCCGAGCAGGTATCGGCATCGGGCGCGCTGGTCGGCAACCAGGATTCAACCGAACGCCTGCTGGTCAAAGCATTGGGCAAAGGCCGCGTCGACGGCATCATGGAAGAAATCCGCGGCCCGGCAGGTCGTACCACCTGGGATAAACTCGGCAACGTCAGCGAAGAAATCCTGGCAAACTTCCTGAAGAACGAATATCCGCAGACCATCGCCGTCGTGCTGTCCAAAATCAAAGCCGATCACGCCGCGCGTGTATTGATGAACCTTCCCGAAGAGCTTTCCGTCGAAGTCATCATGCGCATGATCTCCATGGAATCGGTCAAGAAAGACGTCATGGACGGCATCGAGAAAACATTGCGCATGGAGTTCATGAGCAACCTCGCCAAGCGTCAAAGCCGCGACAGCCACGAAATGCTGGCGGAAATCTTCAACAACTTCGACCGCAACGCCGAATCAAAATTCATGGGCAAGCTCGAAGAACGCAACGCCGAATCCGCCGAGCGCGTGCGCGCCCTGATGTTTACCTTCGAAGACTTGCTCAAGATCGACACCAAAGGCATCCAGACGCTTCTGCGCGGCATCGACAAAGACAAACTGCCCATCGCGCTCAAAGGCGCTTCCGAGACGCTCAAGGATCTTTTCCTCAGCAATATGTCGGAGCGCGCCGCGAAAATCCTCAAGGAGGATATGGATGCGATGGGACCGGTACGCATCAAGGACGTCGACGAGGCGCAGATGAGCGTCGTCTCCGTCGCCAAGGACCTCGCCAGCAAGGGCGAAATCATCATCGGCGGCGATGCTGAAGAACAACTAATATATTAGAGAGAGTATCATGCAGGTAGAACGGTTCAGTTTCAGGGATTTAAGCGACGGGACAATCGCCATTGTCAGCCGCGGCAAACCACCGTTCAAGCCGTCGGGTAAAGGAAAAGAAGAAGCACCCCCGCCGCCGCCGACCTTTAGCGAGGCTGAGCTGAAAGCGGTTGAACAGGCGAGCTACCAGAAAGGGTTCCTTGCCGGCGAGCAGGAAGGCCGTAAGCAGGCCGAAAATGAGCAATCCATCGTGGATCGCAAACTGACGGAAGCCGTGGAAAAATTTGCCAAATCCGTCTCGCCCGTGTTCAATGATTACCGCAAAATGGCGCTGACGCTACAGGAACAAATGCCGAAGACCGCGCTGGCCATCGCCCGCAAGGTCGCCGGTCATGCGCTGGCGCATAATGCCCAGGCGGTGGTTGAAGAGATAGCGCTGCGCTGCTCGGAAACCATGATGAAAGAGCCCAAACTCACCATCACGGTACATGAGAGCGTGGCCGGCACACTGGCGCGCAAGCTGGAGCAGATGGCAGCGCGCTTGCAGTCAGCGACTGATATTGTTATTTTACGAGACCCAGCCATGCCTACAGCAGATTGCCGCGTCGAATGGAATCAGGGCGGCATGGAACGCGAGACGGCGCAAATATGGCAACAGGTCGAACGGATGATAGAGGATATGACGGCAACGACAACGCGCGACGCACAGGAACATATGGAGACCTTGTGGTCACAGGTTTCTACGGCGGCAACAGCGCCTGAGCCGGAGAATAAAACAGAAGCGAAACCCGGAACACCACCGGAGCAACCCAGTAAAAAGGAGTAATGTATGGCCGATGCAGCTGAAGCGAATCCCGCCGACCTAGGTATGGCCGTAGGGGAAAACTTAAGTTTAGAAACCGTTTATGACATTCCGGTACAGATTACCGTCGTACTGGGCCGCACCAGCATGCAGGTCAACCAGCTCCTCAAGCTGGGCCGCGGTGCCGTCATCGAACTTGAGAAGAAAGTCGGCGAACCGATTGATATCTTCGTCAATAACCGCCTCGTCGCTCGCGGCGAGGTCGTCATCGTCGAAGATAGAATCGGCGTCACCATGACCGAGATTATCAAAGCGGAGAAGCATTGATGAGACTACTCATCATCGGAGACCTCTACGGACAAATAGGCGCCGCCAGCAGCATCGCCAAATCACGCGGCGCGAAGGTAGCGCATGTGGCCGATATCGAAGCGGCGATGAATGCGCTGCGCGCCGGGCAAGGCTCAGATCTGATCATGATCGAAGTGCGCGAAGACATCGAAAAACTGGTGACGATGCTGATGCGCGAACGCTTCAACATCCCCGTCATCGCCTGCGGCGTACACAGCGACAAAGATGCAGCCGTCAAAGCCATCAAATCGGGTGCTAAGGAATATCTGCCGCTACCGCCCAATGAAGAACTCATCGCCGCCGTGCTCGAAGCCATCACCGAGGAAACCCAGTCGGTCATTTACAGCTCCATCGCCATGGCCAAAGCCATCACCCTCGCCGACCAGATCGCGCCCAGCGACGCCAGCGTGATGATCACCGGCGAATCAGGTACCGGCAAGGAAGTCATCGCCCGCTACATCCACAAAAAAAGCAAGCGCGGAAACAGCCAGATGATTACAGTCAACTGCGCGGCGATTCCGGAAAATCTGCTCGAATCCGAGCTGTTCGGCCACGAAAAAGGCGCCTTCACCGGCGCGGTGGCGCGGCGCATCGGCAAGTTCGAAGAGGCCGACGGCGGCACGATATTGCTCGATGAAATCAGCGAGATGGATTTGCGCCTGCAGTCAAAGTTACTCCGCGTGTTGCAGGAGCGCGAAGTCGACCGCATCGGCGGCAACAAGCCGGTCAAGGTCAACATCCGTGTGCTCGCCACCTCTAACCGCAACCTGCAGGACGAAGTCAAAAAAGGCTCGTTCCGCGAGGATTTATATTTCCGCCTCAATGTTATTTCACTGGGCATGCCCAGCTTGCGCGATCGCCGTGAAGACATCAAGCCGCTGGCCGAACATTTCATTGAAAAATACTCCAAAGCCAACGGCATTCCGGTACGTCCTTTAAGCGACGAAGCGCTGGCCAAGCTGAATGCGTATCACTGGCCGGGCAACGTGCGCGAGCTGGAAAATTCGATGCACCGCAGCGTCCTGCTTGCGGCCGGCAAAATGATCGAGCCGGATGCGATTTTATTGCAAGGCGCGCCCGAAGCGGCAGCGCCCAAACCGGAACTGGTCAGCAACAAGCCGGCCGCGGGCAATACCGGCGGGCTGGTCGGGCGCACGGTTGATTCCGTCGAGCAGGAATTAATCCTCGATACACTGAACCACTGCCTCGGCAACCGCACCCATGCCGCCAATATTCTGGGCATCTCCATTCGCACCCTGCGCAATAAGCTGAAACAATATAACGATCAGGGTATGGCCGTACCGCCAGCACCGACCGGAACGGAGTAAGTTATGGGGATTAGGGATTGGGCTTTAGGGATTAGGAAAAAAAGAATATTCCTGCCCAATCCCCAATGCCTAAAGCCTAATGCCTTATTTGCGGAGCAAATATATGGCTGAAGCAGCAGCAACAGCGCCCGCCGCCCTGCCCGACCCGTTCTCTTTTGCTAATTTTTCATCGCAGGCCGGGCTGCTCTCCAAGCGCCGTGACATTTTCTTCGCCGTCGGCATCATCTGCATTTTAATCACGCTGATCCTGCCGCTGCCGCCGATGCTGCTCGATTTTGCGCTGGGCGTATCGCTGACGCTGTCGGTCATGATCTTGATGACGGTGCTGTTCGTCGAAAAGCCGCTGCATTTAAGTTCGTTCCCGACCATCCTGCTCATCGTCACCATGTTGCGCCTGTCACTCAACATCGCGTCGGTGCGCCTCATTTTGAGCCACGGTCATGAAGGCACTGCCGCCGCCGGTCACGTCATCCAGGCGTTCGGCGGCTTCGTCATGGGTGGATCGGTTATCATCGGCGCCATCATTTTCGGCATCCTGACCATCATCAACTTCGTCGTTATTACCAAGGGTTCAGGCCGTATCGCCGAAGTGTCAGCACGCTTTTCGTTGGACGCCATGCCCGGCAAACAGATGGCCATCGACGCCGATTTATCCGCCGGCCTCATCAACGAAGACCAGGCGCGGGCGCGGCGCAAGGAACTCGAAGATGAAAGCAATTTCTTCGGCGCCATGGACGGTGCCTCCAAATTCGTACGCGGCGACGCCATCGCCGGGCTGATGATTACCTTCATCAACTTCATCGCCGGTATCTTAATCGGCGTGGTGCAAAAAGGCCTTACCTTCAACGCCGCCGTCAACACCTACACCATCCTCACCGTCGGCGACGGGCTGGTAACGCAGATTCCCGCGCTCATCGTCTCCACCGCCGCGGGTATCCTCGTGACCAAATCAGGCATCTCCGGCTCGGCGGAAAAAGCCGTGCTCGGGCAGTTGGGCCGTTACCCGACGGCGCTCGGCATCACCAGTGCATTCCTCGTTGCCATGTCGGCATTGCCGGGCATCCCCATGCTACCGTTTCTGGTTCTCGCCGGCGCTACCGGTTATGTCTGCTGGTATATGTTCAAAAACCCGGCGGCACTGGCCGGCGCTCCTGCCGCACTGAAACAACTCACCGGCCCGGACGGCAAGCCCGTCGCGCCCAAACCGGCCGAGGAACAACCCGGTGATTTCCTGCAGATCGATGCATTGCGTCTGGAACTGGGTTACGGCCTGCTGCCGCTCATCAACTATCAGAAAGGCCATCGCCTCACCGAACAAATCAAGGCACTCCGCAAACAGATGGCGCGCGAGCTGGGCTTCGTCATCCCGGCCGTACGCATTCAGGACAATATGCAGTTGCCGCCCAACACCTACGTCGTCAAGGTCAAGGAGATCGAAGCGGCGCGCGGCGATATCCGACCCGACATGCTGCTCGTCATGAACCCGGCGGGAGCGAAAATCGCGCTGCAGGGCGAGGAAACCACCGAGCCTACCTTCGGCCTGCCCGCCATGTGGATCACCGAGGGATCGCGCGAGGAAGCGCTGTTCAAAAACTATACCGTCGTCGACCCGCCGACCGTCATCACCACGCATCTGACCGAAGTGGTCAAGGACAACATGGCCGAACTGCTGTCCTACGCCGAGATGCAAAAATTGCTCGACGATTTGGGCAAGACGCAGCAGAAACTCGTCTCCGAAACCATCCCGTCGCAGATTTCCGTCGGCGGCGTACAGCGCATCCTGCAAAACCTCTTACGCGAAATGGTATCGGTGCGCGACCTGTCCACCATCGTCGAAGCCGTGGCCGAAGCATCACGCACAACACAGAACGTCGCCACCATCACCGAACATGTGCGTGCGCGTCTGGCGCGGCAGATCAGTCACGCCAACACCACTGAAAGCGGTTACATCCCGATTGTCGCCATGTCGCCGGGTTGGGAGCAGACCTTCATCGAAGCACTTAGCGGCGATGGCGAAAAAACGCTGTCGATGGCGCCGAGCCGCATCCAGGAATTCATCGCTACGGTACGCTCCACCTTCGATAAATTCGCCATGCAGGGCGAACTGCCGGTACTGCTGACCAGCCCGACCATCCGCCCCTATGTACGATCGATCATCGAGCGTTTCCGCCCCACGACCGTCGTCATGTCGCAGAATGAAATCTACATGAAGGCAAGGATAAAGACACTTGGTCAGATATAGACCTCTATGCGCCTAAGAACCTTCAACGCTCCCGACATGCCCACCGCCATGCAGCAGGTGCGCGAGGCGCTGGGCGACGATGCCGTCATTCTCTCCTCGCAGATGCATAGAGGCAAAGGCGTCAGCGTTACGGCAGCGGTGGAGCAGGAGGAGAGTAGCGAGTTACGAGGTACGAGTTATGAGAAGAAGGAAGAAAACAATCCACTCGCAACTCGCAACTCGCAACTCGCAACCGAACATATCCGCTTCGAAGTCCAGGAGACACTGCGCTTCCACAACATTCCGGAATTGTTTATCGCCAAGATCATGAACGCGGATCGCGACGCCTGGAAAAAAGATGCGCGCCATTCACTCGAAAAATTGCTGGCAGCGTATTTCACCTTCGAGCCGCTGCATCTGGAACGGGGACATACGCTGATGCTGGTCGGCCCGCCGGGCATCGGAAAAACGTTGACCATCGCCCGCATCGCCGCCCGGCTGACCATGGACAAGCGACCGGTATTCGTCGTCACCACCGACAACAAACGTGCCGGTGGCATCGAGCAGTTGCAGGCTTTCACCAACATCCTCGGCCAACCGCTTAAGGTTGCCACCTCCCATACCGCACTGGCGCAATACCTAAAATCGTTGTCAAAACAATCGCATGTATTGATCGATACCGCCGGCTGCAATCCTTACGACAAGGAAGAATTAGCGGAACTGGCCGCTTTCGCCGCGCAGGAAAATATTGAGCCGGTGCTGGCGATGGCAGCCGGCGGCGACAGCCTGGAGGCCATCGACACTGTCGAGACCTTCATGCAGCTTCCGATTAAGCGATTACTGGTCACCCGCGCCGACACAGCACGGCGCTTCGGCGGCATCGTAGCAGCTGCAGCGGCACACGGGCTCAGCTTCTGCAACGCTAGCAGTTCGTCATCCATCACCGATCACCTGCTACCGATAGACGAATCACTACTGGCGCGATTATTGCTAAAATATAAAAATATTAACGCATAAATACATATAGATATTTAAGGAGTTGTAATGGACAATGATTTACGCAATGTTGACGCGTTATGACTGAACCAAGAAAAAATAACATCATCGCCATTGCCTCCGGCAAAGGTGGTGTCGGCAAAACGTGGCTGGCGGTAACGCTCACGCATCTGTTCGCCCGCTCGGGGCGTCATGCGCTATTGTTCGACGGCGATATCGGCCTGGCCAACGTTGACGTCCAGCTTGGCCTGACGCCGCAGCGCGACTTAAGCGGCGCCATGTCCGGCCGCCACAGCCTGAAGGAAGCCATCACCCAATATGAAGAGGGCGGCTTCGACATCATTGCTGGACGTTCCGGTTCGGCCTCGCTGGCCATGCTGCCGGTGGAGAAGCTGCATGCGCTTGCCGCCGATCTGGGAGAGATCCAGAAAAATTATGATTTCGTCATCATCGATTTAGGCGCCGGCATCGAACAGAATGTCCAGTATCTCGCTTCACTGGCCGCACGTTGTATTGTCGTCGTCACTGACGAACCGACCTCGCTGACTGACGCTTACGCCTTCATCAAAATTGCCATGGGCAGCAAGCCGGTGCCAGAAATCGGCGTCGTCGTCAATCAAGCCGCCACACAGAAAGAAGGCGAAATGACCTACAGTGCGCTCAACAAGGCCTGCACCAATTTCCTTAATATTTCACCGCCGTTGCTCGGCATCATCCGCCGCGACAACAAGGTCAAGGATTCCATCCGCAGCCAGAAGTCCCTGCTGATCAAAGCCCCGCAATCCACCGCCGCGACAGACGCCGCGGTGTTATCGATTAAATTGATGCAACGATGAGATAAGTGGATGGCCGACATCCGCACCATAACCATCCTGCCCACCCAGAGCGTCCAGCAGGTGCAGAGCAACATCGGCGCAGGGACGCAGGGCACAACCGCGCTTGGCAACCTCTCCCCAGGCACCGTCCTCTCCGGCTTCATTATCAACCGCGATCTCGCCGGCAATCCCGTCCTGCGCACCGACACCGGCAACGACGTCACGTTTTCCAGCAATTTTTTCCTCAATATCGGCAGCGAGGTTTCCATCCGCATCGAAAACAGCGTCGCCGGAACGCTAGCGCATATCTTAAGTGTCAATGGCCAGCCGCCGGAAGTCGCCGCTGCGCAATCGGCCTTCGGGCAGGAACCGGAGATCATCGTCGGCCAGAATATTTCAGCGCCAGCCGGCCAACCGCAAACAGCTGCGACAATTGCCGCACCGCAGACAACCACCCTCACCGTCAATGGCACGCTGGTCGCCCAGCCGCAGCAAACCTCCGCCGATGCGCCGCCGCCACTTCCCACCGGTACGCAACTGACACTGAAAGTCACCGGCCTGACCGCCGCGCCCGCCAGCATTCCCGATGAAATTCTGAACTCTTCGCCACAAGAAACGGCTGTGCCGCAAGCCCCGACAGCACCGGCCAATCCCGCGTTCTACAGCACCTACGCCCGCGCTGCCGGCACGCCAACGCCCATCCCCCCTACCCCACCTGCACCTGTTGTTCCTGTCGTCACCACAGATGCGACGCAGGAAATACCAACGACGGCAAACACCGCACCATTACCGCAAGCAACAACGTCGGCCATTCCGCCATCGGGCCAAAGCGTCACCGCCACCGTCGTCAGCAACGAATCATCGCGCGAGACAATTTTGCAGACACCGATCGGCATCATCCGTCTGCAACCGGGAACGGTATTGCCTGCTGGAAGTACGGTGAAACTCGAAATCACCAGCACCCTGCCACCGTTAGAAACCAACGCGACAGAAGCCACATCCGGAGCGTCAGCGCCGCTGACCGAACTGGCACAGCAATGGACATCGCTACAGCAGATTGTCACGCTACTGGCCGGACGCGCAGGCACATCGGGATTCAATGTCATTCAGGACACCATGCCGTGGGTCATGCCGCCGCCAGGCCTCGCCATGCCGCCCGCCGCTGCGACACAAAATATTCCGACGGGACTGATGCTGTTCATGGCGGCGCTCCGCGGCGGCGATTTCCGCAACTGGCTGGGGGAAGCCAATTCCAAATGGCTGCAGGATCAGGGGCATGATGCGCTGATCGCCAAGGCCACCAGCGAATTCACCCTGCTGGCGCGGCAGTTCAGCGAACCCCAGCCCGGCCATTGGCAGGCTTTGTTTTTCCCGATCGCGGTGGGCGGCGAAGTGCAGCAGGCGCGCATCTTCGTCAAGCGCGACCGCAAACAGGGCAATAACCAGCAAGGCAAAAAAAATGACGACACGCGCTTCGTCGTCGAGGTTGACCTGACGCAGCTGGGCGAGATGCAGATGGACGGCTTCGTGCGCCGCCGCGACCGGGAAGTGCATTTCGATCTCGTCATCCGCAGCCTGATACCGTTAGCAAAGGAAATACAGCAGGATATTTTGACTATTTATAATGGCACTGGAGAATTGACCGGCTATAAAGGCAGCCTGTCATTTCAAACGGTCAGGGATTTCCCCGTCAACCCGATGGAAGAGATCGCGCCGCATTCGGGAACGGTGGTGGTATGACTTTTCCCTGTATTTTTTAATAAATCAGCGATAAACCTAAAATATGACTCAGGCCGCTGCCATAGAAAAGCCAAAAACCGCATCGCTCGACGCGCTGTATAAGCTCATTCAGAACGATCTCAAAAAAGTCGACGCGCTAATATTAGATCGCGTCAAGAGTCAGGTTCCGCTGATCAGCCACGTCGCCAGCCACATCATCGCCTCCGGCGGCAAACGCATCCGCCCGGCGCTTACGTTGATTTCGGCGCAGTTATGCGGCTATACCGGCGAACGCCATATCCAGCTGGCCGCCGCCGTCGAATTTATCCATACCGCCACGCTGCTGCACGACGACGTCGTCGACGAAAGTAAAATCCGCCGCGGGCTGGCCACCGCCAATGAACTGTTCGGCAACAAGGCAAGTATTCTGGTCGGCGACTTCCTGCTGTCGCAGGCATTCCAGCTTATGGTCGGCGATGGCTCGCTCAAAGTGCTCAAGATTCTCTCCGATGCGGCCGCCGTCATCTCCAAGGGCGAAGTGATGCAGCTGATGATGGAAGGCCAGCCGGAAACCACCGTTGAAAACTATCTGCAGGTCATTTCATCGAAAACGGCCGTGCTGTTCGCCGCTGCCTGCGAACTAGGCGCCGTCGTCTCCGGCCAGGAAAACCGCGAGGAAGCGTTGCGCGAATTCGGCATCTATATCGGCCTCGCCTTCCAACTGATCGACGACGCGCTCGATTACACCGCCGATGAAGCCATCCTCGGTAAAACGGTGGGCGATGACTTCCGCGAAGGCAAAATCACCCTGCCCGTCATCCTCGCCTACAACGCCGGAAACGAGGCGGAAAAAAGGTTCTGGCAGCGGACATTAAGCGAAATGATTCAGGAAAAAGGGGACCTCGAGGAAGCCCGGTTTTTCATGCGCCAATACGACGCCATCGGCCAGACTATCGCCATGGCCAAGCGCTATTGCCAGAAGGCGGCACTGGCCCTGTCTACCTTCGACCCATCGCCGGCGCGCGGCGCCATGCTCGACATCGCCGATTTCTGCGCCAGCCGGGAGTATTAACCGTCATCCCGGCGAAGGCCGGGATCCACGTCAAGCATCATGAAAATGATACAAGCCTTTACACAGCCATTGACCTATTCCAACCCGTCTTCCCTTTGAAAAACCTGGATCCCGGCCTTCGCCGGGATGACATGATTGCTATTGCACAGCCCCCGGCAAATAGTTATAAGGGGAGCCTTCTAAAATATCGGGGCGTAGCGCAGCCTGGTAGCGCGTCTGCTTCGGGAGCAGAAGGCCGGAGGTTCGAATCCTCTCGCCCCGACCATTTTATAAAATGATGTGCCACAAGAATCTTATTATGAAAACCAACGTTAAGTATATTGCTACCTTATCTTTTTTTATAATTTTTACGCTTTCTGAATCCTGTAAAGCGGAAGAAATCCATAAAGAATGGTACAAATGTCAGCGAGACGATCAATGCGTTATAGTTAGCGCAACTTGTGGAGTTGAGTGGGCTGCAAATAAAGATTTTGCAGAAAAAACCCGTGAGAACCGAGTCCCAGATGATTGCTTAAAACCAATAGAAGAACATCCCACCAATACTGTCGCAAAATGTGAAAATGATAAATGCGTTTTATTTCCGCGCGGCACGTATGGGGGTGGGCAACCTATACCTTAGACAGTTCATCGTTCTAAGCCCGACCATTTTATAAACAGGCACGAAGCTTGCTTGTAAAATGGCATGAGGCCAAATTACACACCAGTTCATATCCAAACTCCACAAGTGGGGCCGCACGAAGCCAGTAATGCGCGCCAATTCTCTCGCCTCATAAACGTAAAAACCAATCACAGCGAAGACAAATTAGAGGAGCATCGTACCACAATGGGAAATCTCGCGATTCAACGCAGAGCATTTGAATTTGTTGAGTATTCAACGATGTCGCTTGCTGATAAACAATGGAAAGAAATATCCTGGGACGAAGTCGTCGCCGCTTTTCTTCAGGGCGAAGATTATCAATTCATGAAGCTGCACAATGCCAGCATCATTAATAACCCGAATTTTTCTGAACCCACTCACAATGCTTTGCGCTCAATGCTTTTGCAGTTAATCCGGGGCGGGCTTACATCGAGAATTCCTCTCGATACCGTATGGTATAAGGTGCATAGCCTGACCGATCATGAACTGGATGAATTATACGTGATCGGCCGCAGCGGCTGGGACTATGATCCCAATCACCCTGACGACAACAAACATTCTCGGGATAACAATGAACTCCGGCGCGTCGCAGCGCGGCGGCCTGAACGCTTGAGAGATAAGCCGGCGGACTGGACATGTCCCATCCTCTGGGGCCATGATAAATTCGGGCCGTTTTCCATTATGGAAGGCAACCATCGTCTCGTCGCCTACAGCGCGGCGCCTTCAAGCCTCGACGTCGATGTGATTATCGGCTTATCGGCTGCCCGCTGCCCGTGGCATATTCTCGACCCGCTTTGACTTTCCGGTGGTCTTGGTACCACTTTTTTCAGCGACTGCAGTCCCATGCTTCTTCTCATGCTTGAGCAGGAAATCTTTGGTTTTTAAACCACCGCCGAAGCCGGTCAGGTCACCCGATGCGCCGATGACGCGGTGGCACGGCACGATGATGCATATCGGGTTGCGGCCATTGGCCATACCGACGGCGCGCGCCTTGTTGGCATCGCCGACGCGACGCGCCTGCTCGCCGTAAGAAATGGTGCTGGCGTAGGGAATTTTCTGTAACTCGCGCCAGGCGCGAATCTGGAAGACGCTGCCGCGCATATCGAGCGGCACGTCGAATGCTTTACGCTTGCCAGCGAAATATTCCTTCAACTGTTTTTCCGCCTGCTTAAGCACAGGATGTTCGTCGCTGCGTTCCAGCCCGCCCTCGAAAAACACACGGTTATACCGCCCGCCGTCGAACAGCACGGCGCATAATCCCTTGTCCGACGCCATCAGCCTTAAGCTGCCGACCGGCGACGTAGTGGTTTTATAATACAAGATACGTTGGAGCATGGTGATTCCCTCCTAAACTTTACTTAGCATAAATCTGGTCGAAAGTCCCGCCGTCGTCAAAATGTTTTTTCTGCGCTTCCTTCCAGCCACCGAAATCAGCGATGGTAACCATCTGCATGGCAGGGAAGCGGCTGTTATATTTCACCGCGACGGTATCATCGACCGGGCGGTAATAATGTTTGGCAACGAGCTCCTGCGCTTCCGGCGTATATAAATATTCAAGATAAGCCTTGGCTATCTCAAGCGTTTTTTTATGCTCTGCATTCTTCTCAACCAACGCCACCGGCGGTTCAGCCAGAATGCTGATCGTCGGGCGGATGACTTCAAATTCACCCTTATTGGTCTCCTGTTCGGCGAGGAACGCTTCGTTCTCCCAGGCGATCAAAACATCGCCGATGCCGCGCTGCACAAACGTCACCGTCGAGCCGCGCGCGCCGGTATCGAGCACCGGCACATTCTTGAACAGCTTACTCACGAAATCTTTTATTTTACCTTCATCGTCGCCGAATTTATTTTTGGCATAAGCCCACGCTGCAAGGTAATTCCAGCGCGCACCGCCGGAGGTTTTCGGATTGGGCGTAATGACCTGCACGCCATCTTTAATCAGATCGTCCCAGTCAGCGATATGTTTCGGGTTGCCTTTATGGACGAGGAAAACAATAGTCGAGGTATAGGCGCAGCTATTATGCGGCAGTTTGCTTTGCCAGTCGGCCGGCAACAGCTTGCCTTTCTCGGCAATGGCATCGATGTCATAGGCAAGCGCGAGGGTCACCACGTCAGCCTTCAGGCCATTGATGACGGCGCGCGCCTGTTTCCCTGAGCCGTCATGCGACTGGTCGATTTTAACATCCTGTCCGGTCTTTTGTTTCCAGTAAACGGCAAACTGCTTATTAAGCTCGTCATAAAATTCCCGCGTCGGATCATAGGAGACGTTGAGGATTTCAACCGAATCAGCCGCATGAGCAGGAACGGCTGCGAACATCAGTAGCAACACTATAAATAATCTGGCCATCAGAACCTCAACTGTGTGCGACCCATAACCGCGCGTTCGGGCTCATGGTCGGCATTGCCGGCAGCGCCTTTATCGAAAGTCGTGTATGAGAAATCAAGGTTGAACTTGACCGCGCGGTTCCAATACCACGTCGCGCCGACCGTCCGCTCAAACGCGCTGGAAGACGATGTCGCGAGACTCGCGAATGTTGGGAACGCATTTTTGTCTACTTCCAGACCGCTCAAGCGCCCGACCAGCTCAAACGCACCCCAGTTGCCTGCTTTCGGATTGAAGTCTTCCTTCGGGAGTACACCATCAAAGGCCGCATTTTCGCCGGTCAATACATAGCTGGCAACACCTTCCCATGCCGTATTGCGTAGATCCAGCGTGGTATGCGTCGTACCGTTGCCCACCGCCTGCTCATTGATGACATATTCGGCATAAGAACCGAACGGTCCGTTATAATACATCGCCTGCGGGTTTAAGCGCCACTGGGTGCCGTTGGCAAAATCATTGGCAACGGAATAGGTAAAAAAGGCGCGCTGGCCGATGGTCAGATACCCATTCGTGGTGAGGCCCGTTGCGCTGTTGGTTGAATTGGGCGTGCCCTGATGGTTACCATAGGTGCCGGCCACACCAACGCCAAGCCCTTTAAGCACATTGACGTCAGTCCATACAAACGGATGCGTAAAGATACGCGCGACTACATCCTTACTCTGATCGGCATCACCCGTATTGGCCTGGAAGTCGGCGGCGCCGTTCATAATGCCGATTTCATATTCGATCTGTTTTGAAAGCGGATACCCATACGCCATGATGCCGATATCGCGGTACGGCACAAGGTTGGTCGTCTGGCCGCGCTCGACGAAGAGTACGTCCGACTCCGATTCCCACCGCTCAAGGCCCACCGGCACTTTGGTTTCACCGGCGCGGAAATTGATCCAGTCCCAGTTAGTGTTGGGCATAGGATGGAAATTGCCGTAGGCATCGAGCAACGTGCTTTGTCCCCTGCCAAAATCCACCATGAAACGTGTGTCCATATAATCGGTCATCTTGGCTTCGATAATAGGCCGGGCGCTCCTGACCAGGAAGGTATCCGTAAGCCCATTCTTGCTGCCGCCATCGAGGAACGTGCGGTCATCGAGCTGCGCATAGCCGCGAACGTTGACCCAATACTGTTTATCGGCGGAGGTAATGAGCAAGCCATTTTGCCCGACGCTCACGGAAGGCTCAGCGGCCTTTTCAGCCTCAAGGGCTGCCACGCGCTGGGTGAGCGTTTGATTGGCAGCCACCACGCTTGCATCAGGCGTCGGCGCGACAGGCACTGATGGCTGGTTCTGGCCATAGGGCGCAATGCGGGCAGGTGCGGCTTGGGCCGATGCTGGAATGGCCGAGATAGCCTTAGCGGATGGTTTCTGGGCCTTTTCCTTTTTTTCGAGCTGGGCCAGCCGCGCTTCCAGCGCTTTGACTTCCTTTTTTAATGCCGCGACTTCCGCCGCGTCATCGGCAAAAGCCGGTTGGATAACCGCCAGGACAAGACCCAGGGCGGTAGCCGTAAGCAATCCGTGTTTCATAAACACCTCCAAAGGCGGTTAAAGCGGCCTTCCCTTTTGCTGTCAATGTGATTATTATCCCTGCCTATGCTCCATCCCGCCGCCCTTCTCACTGCTGACCAATCCCGTGCCGCCGATCAAGCCACTATCGACGCCGGCGCTTCCGTCTCTATGCTTATGGAAAAAGCAGGGAAATCGGTAGCCGATATCGTCTGCGAACAGTTCACGCCATGCGCTGTATTGATCGTCTGCGGCAGCGGCAATAACGGCGGCGACGGAAGGGTCGTCGAACGCCTGCTCAGGCAACGTAGTTGGAAAGCAACGGCGGTTAACGTTGAGGAATTTACCCCGGCGCTGCTTGAGAACGCAGCGCTCGTCGTCGACGCCATCTTCGGCACGGGCCTCGACCGCCCCGTCGAAGGCAAAGCCAAAGCCGCCATCAACGCCATCAACGAAAGCGGCCTGCCTGTCGTCGCCATCGATATCGCCAGCGGCGTCAATGCCACCACCGGCGCCATCATGGGCACTGCCATCAACGCACGGCACACCGTCACTTTCGTCCGCCCCAAGCCCGGCCACTTATTGTTGCCCGGCAAGACGCATACCGGCGAGTTGCACGTCTACGACATCGGTATTTCCGGCGAGGACATCAAGCCCGATCATTTCCTGAATACACCGGTGTTATGGAAGCATGCCTTCCCCTTCCCGGCGCAGGATGCGCATAAATATACGCGCGGGCATGCGCTCGTCATCGGCGGCGGTATCGCCACCACCGGTGCGGCGCGACTTGCCGCTGTTGCTGCGTTGCGAAACGGCGCGGGACTCGTCAGCGTTGCCTGCATGCCAGAAACGCTTCTTATGTATGCGGCGACACTGACTTCGGTCATGACCAAGCCCATCGGGAAACCGAGCGATCTTGAAACATTATTAGAAGACAAGCACATCACCGCCGCGATGATCGGGCCCGGCTGCGGCACGGGTGAAACAACGCGCGAACAGACGCTGCGAATTCTCTCGCATAAAAAACCCTGCGTCCTCGATGCTGATGCCATCAGCGTTTTCCAGACGGGTCCCAAGCCATTATTCGATGCGATTAGCGGAGCGGTGGTCATGACGCCGCATGAAGGTGAATTCGCACGGATTTTTAAACAGGAAGGCGCAAAGTCCGAGCGCGCCACTGCGGCCGCAAAGCAAAGCAGGGCCGTCATCGTCCTCAAAGGAAATGATACCGTCATCGCTGCGCCGGACGGTCGCATCGCCATCAATGCTAATGCGCCGGCATGGCTGGCAACTGCCGGTTCCGGCGACGTACTGGCTGGTATGATCACCGGACTCCTGGCGCAGGGCATGCCCGCGTTCGAGGCTGCCTGCGCCGCCGTGTGGCTGCATGGCGAAGCGGCAAACCATGTCGGGCCCGGGCTGATCTCCGAGGATTTACCGGGCGCGCTACCGGCCGTGCTTAAAAAATTCTACCATGCGTAATTTATAATGGTTCCCTCCCCCTTGTGGGGAGGGTTAGGGAGGGGGAATGGTGCAACATATTCGATACCTGCTCTCGTGGAAAATTACCCCCCACCCCGCCCTCCCCCACAAGGGAGGAGGGAGAAAATGAAGACAATTCGCGTCATCATCTCCGGCCGCGTGCAGGGCGTGGGCTACCGTGCCTGGACGGTAGCGATGGCGTCCGATTCCGGTCTCAAAGGCTGGGTGCGCAACTTGAGCGACGACACGGTGGAAGCAGTGTTCCACGGCGAAGAGGCGGTAGTGAATGCCATGCTCGAAGCCTGCAAAGAAGGCCCGACGGCCGCGCGCGTCAGCAAGATTGAATATTTTGAGTGGAATGAAACGGTAGACGATGGCCCATTCAGGGCGAAACCGACGGTATAATTACCGCGTCAGAATAACATTCTGATCGGGACTACCCTTGTCGCCCTTTTCGATGAGTCCCTGAAACGAAAATCGTACGGTTTTGTCAGTAAAAGATTTACTGGGAGCTGTTTGCTCGACAGCCGGATCGATGCTTTTTTCCATTACCGCCTGCGGTTGAGCCTGAACCTGCACCGACGTTCCTTTTTGCGGATTCTTGTGGAACAGTTCCTCGGTGACCAGCTTGTAATAGAAGTTAGTCAGCACATTACTGAACAGCGAACTTTTCATGCCGAGGAATGTGCCGAACATACCGAATACCGATGCCGATGCAGCAACGGCGGCAGAACCAGTCAACCCAGAGAACATCGGCATTTCCTTGAACATCAGGGCAGCAGTAAAAGGATTGTAGGCGATGAGCGCACCGAATGCCGCAAACAACGGTACGGTAACAGCCGCTATTTTCCAGCTGAAGAGTGGCGGCCCCGGTTCAGTTTTTTCTTTGTGCCGTATCGCAGGTGACGATGTGCCGCTCTCTAATATCTCTTCGATTTTTTCGCGTCTTTCTTTTTCTTCGAGGCCGACGGCGCTCGATGCGGCATTGGCGACGACATCGGTGGTCACAGCCATGCCCACCATAGCGGTAATGCCAGCAAAAAGCGCAATGGAAGCGGGAAGAGCAGTCACTGCCGCGGAAATCGGGATGACAGCCGCACCAGCGGCTGCGCCTAACGTAATGCCTAAGATATAAGGCACAAACGCAGCGGCAGCGCCGACGATAGCACCATAAGCGGCGCCCAGCGTCACGCCCGCCATCATACCGGCCGTGCGCCGCGCCCAGGTGGTGCGGTGAATCTTGTCGTAATAACCTTCTATATCGAGGTAATAACCATTTTCGCCATTACCCGTATTGGCTTGATCGGCCATAAGCTTGTCACCGGTTAAAAACACAATTCTTCATTTAACAGGATAGCTTATTGATGGACTTGGGTAAAATGAAGGTTTTGTGACAACCGCGACGGTAATTTAATGCATTGAAAACGCTTACTATTGTCATTCCCGCGAAAGCGGGAATCCAGCAAAGCGTCGTGGACGCGATATAGATCTTTCTGCGCCGCAGACGCAGCGCACTGGATCCCGGCATTCGCTGGGATGACAGAAAATTATTCCACCGTCACCGATTTGGCCAGATTGCGCGGCTGGTCGACATCGGTGCCTTTAAGCACAGCGACATGGTACGCCAGCATCTGCACCGGCAAGGCATAAAGCAGCGGCGTCACGAACGGATCAGCGTCGGGCATTTTCACCGTAGCGCTGGGAAGCTCGTCGAGCGTTGCAATACCTTTTTTGTCGCTGATGAGGATAATCCGGCCGCCGCGCGCTGCTGCTTCCTGCAGGTTGGAGGCGGTTTTTTCAAACAGCGCATCAGACGGTGCTAGCACAATGACCGGCATCTCTTCGTCAATCAGCGCGATGGGGCCGTGCTTTAATTCACCGGCGGCATACGCCTCGGCATGGATATAGGAAATCTCTTTCATCTTGAGCGCGCCTTCCATGGCCAGCGCGAAATTCGTCCCACGGCCGAGATAAAGCATATCCTTCGCGTGTATTAAATTGTGCGCCAGCGCTTCGAGCGAATGATCCAGCTTCAGAATCTCGGCCATCTGCAGCGGCGTATCAAGCAGCAGGCGGCATAATTCGCGGCGGCGCTTGGCATCGATGGTCTTACGCATTTCGGCAAGCGCGATGGTAAAACAGGCCAGCGTCGCCAGCTGCGTCGTAAACGCTTTAGTCGAAGCGACGCCGATTTCCGGCCCGGCATAGGTATATAAAACCGCATGGGCTTCGCGGGCGATGCTACTTTCCGGCACGTTGACGATGGCAAGCACCGGATGCGTCTTCCTGACATGGCGCAATACCGCCAGCGTATCGGCGGTCTCGCCCGATTGCGAGATGACGATGGTCAGCCCTTTTTTATCGATGATTGGCGAGCGATACCGATATTCTGAAGCGATATCGACATCGGTGGGAATATGCGCGATGCCTTCCAGCCAATATTTGGCGATGTTCGCGGCGTAATACGACGTGCCGCAGGCGATGATCTGGATGCGCTCGACGGCCTTGAGGTCGAATGGCAATTCGCCTAAGCGGACTTCGAGTTCCGATGGGCTGCAATAAATCTTGAGCGTCTCGCCGACGACGCCGGGCTGCTCATGGATTTCCTTCTCCATGAAATGGCGGTAATTATCTTTGCCGACTGATGCGCCGCGATAATCGGATTGCACAATCGGCCGTGTGATGACTTTATCATTGGCGTCATGGATGATGATGCTCTGCGGCGTCAGCTCCGCCCAATCGCCGTCTTCGAGATAGGCGATGCGCGAGGTGAGGTTCGAAAGCGCGATGGCATCCGAGCCTAAAAACATTTCGCCCTCGCCGTAACCCACGGCGAGCGGCGGCCCCTGCCGTGCACCGATCAGTAAATCCGGCGCGTCGGCGAAAATAAATCCGAGCGCGAACGCACCCTGCAGGCGCTTCAGAGCCATTGACACGGCCTCCTGCGGCGTCACCCCCTGCTCTAAATAATATGTCACCAATGCCGGCACAACTTCGGTATCGGTCTGGCTGGTAAATGTGTAGCCGAGCTTGGAGAGTTCTTCGTGCAATTCGCGGAAATTCTCGATGATGCCGTTATGCACGACGGCGACTTTTTTGGTGGCATGCGGATGAGCGTTGGTTTCGTTAGGAAAACCGTGCGTCGCCCAGCGCGTATGGCCGATGCCGATATTGCCTTTGAGCGATGTTTTGGCGAGAAGCTGTTCGAGGTTGACGAGCTTACCCTGCGCGCGCAGGCGCTCGATGCCCAATGGCGTTATCGTGGCGATGCCGGCGGAATCATAGCCGCGATATTCAAGATGCTTGAGGCCACCCAGAATCAACGGGGCTGCCTGACGATGGCCGGTAATGCCGATAATGCCGCACATGAGTTTAGTGTTTATTTAAAAAAATAAACACTAGATGTCAGATGTCAGAGGTTAGATGTCAAGAAATAGATTTGACATCCGGCATCCGGCATCTGACATCTACTACTGCTCTACGCAGCAGCTTTGTATTCAACCTGTTCGGTCGTCAGCGCTTTCTTATAAGACGGACGACTGCTGATTTCCTTGATCAGGCGCTTGACATTGCTGCCCAGCGTCACGGAACCGGGAGGGAAATAGCCGCCCCAGTTGGCGATGACGGTGAGCAAAATGTCGGCGGCGGTAAGATTCTTGCCGGCAACATAGGGTGTCTTGGCGAGTTGTGCGTCGACGTCGGCCCACAGCTTGTTAATCTGTTGGAACACCACTTTGAACGCCTTTTCCTGCGCGGCTTTATCCTCGATGTTTTTCCAAACGAAAAACCCCTTGGCGTAGGCCGGATGCATGCTGGCATTGGCAAAGCACAGCCATTCCAGTGCCACATCGCGTTCCTTGCCCGATTTTGGCAGCATGGGGCTGTTATTTTTTTCCATCAGGTGGATCAGGATGGCAGCACCCTCGCGGATCACCTGCCCGTCATCGACCAGCACCGGCACCTGCCCGCGCGGATTGATTTTCAGGAACTCAGGCTTCTGGCCTTCGCCTTCCATAAGCGCTATTTTTTTAACTTCGAACGGCACGTTCAGTTCATTGAGGATGACGTGCGGTGCCATCGAGCATGCGCCCGGTGAATAATACAGCTGATACATAAGGAATCTCCTATGTTGAATGGTGATGCCCGACCGGGCATCGGACCCTCTATATAGTCTCTTTTATGGAATGTTCCAGAGTCTAAAGCGAATTAACTTCACCGGACGGCGGTTCTATCTCTTCGCCGGGCTTGATGCGCTCTGTCCACTTGCCTGTTCCTCGGCTTCCTGCCTCGCCAGGCGTTCCGCCCATTTCCTCTTGTTGTATTCCTGCATTTCCAGCGTGCTCACCCACCAATCTTTCGTCTCTTGAAGCAGTCGGCCGATCTCCCCCGGAAGTTCCCCCCGGAAGTTGATCTCGTTTAATTTCTCGTTCAGACTGTTTGCCGCTGAATGTTGCAGGGCCGGTCTCAACTGCTGAAATATTTCCTGCGCTTCCTTTGGACAGCGCGGCAATATCTCCCGCTTGAATACCTCCAGTTCCTTGATCTGCCATTCCTTCAATATGTCGTCCGAATAATCTGGTGTCAGATGCATGCAATTTCTCCTTCACGAAGGTTAATATATTGCGATAAATACGGGTTTCCGGAGCATTTTCTTTAAGTTCCGGGGCACCTTCGCGCCGTGGATTCATGTCTTCACTATAAACGAATTTGCCTCCTTCGACAAGCAGGATGACGCGGCCTTGATGGTTTTTAAGCGTCAACTCGCCGCGCAAGGCCAGCCGCTGCAACAAATCGGTGGTAAGCGCCTCGTTTCCCATTATCTTATTGAAATCCTCCAAATTATTTATCAGCGCGTTCTGCCTGCCGATGCGTACCAGAAGCTCAGTGCCGCCGGTGTAGGAGCGAAATTCCGATGCATCATAATGGAAATTAAGCGCCATATTATTTGCCGGGTAACTCATCAGCGTGTCGGCAATAATGCGGTTGCGTTCGGTCTCCGGCACGTACAATTCTTCCTGTTTCTCTGCCCCAGTATTGATGGCTGCCTTATTGATAAACGCCATGAAACTGGTTGCACGGTGAATGGTCACAGTGCGCATGGTTTCGTCGCGTTCAGCTATCAGCACGTAATCTTCTTTTGGATCGGGGACGGTTGGGTGAGTGTCGATCAGGCGCAGGGTGCCACGTGCCGCGCCCAGCGCTTTGGCGAGACCTCTGCTAGCTTTTTTATGACCATCCAGCACCACCTGCGTCGGCACGAAACGGCCTTTGTCAGTCGGAGAATTTTTACCGCGCTCGAAAGCGCGCTTGACCGCCTCTTCCGGCGGGCAGGTGGCAACATAGAGCCTGACCTGTGCCGAGCCATGCCTAGCCAATTCCGTCCGCTTCTCGTCCGGGCTTACCATATCCAGCCAGATATGTGGCGCCAGACCATCTTCTTTTACCATCTTGTCCAGCCGTTCGAGGATGATGTCGGTAATCCGCGAAGCTTCGCCGTGTGTGCGTGAGGAATGCAACGAATCTTTGGCCGGGTCGCCGGTTTTCTCCAACAGGAAATCGCGAAATTCATCGGGATTGACATAGCAAAGCGGTTTGGTTTCGCCTGCATCGATGCGTTCTCTGCCGATTTTATCTTTAAGGCTGCTTTTGCCTGCTGCCGGGCCGCCTGCCGTCACCCAGGCGAAGCGGTCAGGATTAGGCCAAAGTGGTAAGGCTTTTTCCGGGTTGTCCTTTAAGTAGTCAGTAATCATCGCATCGACGGCTTTGCGTATTTTATTTTCATAAAATTGTTGGAGGAAACGGTCTACCATCAGTACGCGCAGCGCTGTGCGCGATTCGAGTGTGCGTGGTTCATATTCGCCGGAAAGAATGCGTTTTTCGATAACATTCTTTTCCTCGCCGAGAATCTTGCGCGTCCGCACATGCGGGCTGACCATGTGGAAATGATCGTCAAGGATATAGCGTGTATATTCCTCGAACCGGCGCGACATTTCCTCGAATTCGGCATCGAGCGGCTTTATTCGATCCTGTAATTCCTTATAAACATCGTTTTTCAGAAAATCTTTTATATCTTCTTTTATATTTATATTGGGCAATTGCACCCGCGTCACCAATGCGGCGATGGTCTCATGCAGCAATATGCGACTGGGCTTGAATACAGCTAGTTCCTGCGGGTGTTTTCCGGTAACGAAATTAAGCTGGAACATCCCATTGGCATTGCGCAGCGCATTCTCCGGCTGAAAGATGCTATTGTGCGGATCGAAAAGATTCGCGCTTTTGACGTGCCACTGATCCGGCGGATCATCAGCCTCCTGCGCTTTGACTTCGGGATAGGGCTGGAATTGGTTTTTATAAAATTGAAGCCATCCTTCATAGTCCCCATATTTGCGTACATTTTGCATGAAATCATGCAGTATTTTTACTTTATCCCTATAAACCGGCAACCGTCTGCCGTGGCGCATCAAGGCGAAAGTCTGCAATGCCTGTGCGATGATATGACTGTCTTCGCCAAAGAATCGGCTGTGTAAATCCATCTCGTAAGTGATGAAAGCACCTGTTTCCTGTGGATCGGTTGAGTCATTCAGCTTTGGCAGCAGCTTCTCACAGAAGGAATGAAATGTCGCTTTTGTTTGATCCGGGATTCGCCCTTTATATTTTTCCATAAAAGACGAATCATTGCCAAAAATGGCATGTTCTCCTAAATCAAGATCAGCAGCTAACGTGAGGATAAACTGTTCCACTTCTTCGACAGAATGGAATGGGCGAGTTTTCTTTTTATAGAACTTCTTTATGACGTGGGTAAAATTAGCGATTTTATTCATTTCCCAAGCGCCCCAACCCACCTCTTCGGAAATACCGGATGTGCGCTTCAGTCCATCAAGCGCATAGCGCAGGTAGGCATTCTCATTGGGGAATTTCTCTGGAGGCGTATAGGAATTCTCAACCATAAGCAATTGGTAACCATTTCATTAAGGCAATCAAGGCGTTTTTAATTTATCTATTCCCGCCGTTTCTTCAATGATATAGAGCGGGCGGTGCTTAGCCTCGCGATAGATGCGGCCGAGATATTCACCGATAATACCGAGGCATATCAGCTGGACGCCGCCCATGCAGAGCACAGCCGCCATCAATGACGCATAACCGGGCACGTCGACACCCTTGACCAGCACACGGATCAGCAACCATCCGGCATAGCTGAACGACACCGTCGAAATCACCACGCCTATATAAGTAGTAAGCCGCAGCGGCAGCGTGGTGAAAGAAAAGAGACCGTCCTTGGCCAGTTGCCACAGGCGTCGATAGCTTTGCTGTGGCTGGCCGGTGACGCGCGGCGGCCGGTCGAAATAAATGCGCGTGGTGGAAAATCCAACCCAGGCGAACAGGCCTTTCATGAAGCGCGTACGCTCCGGCAGCAGGCGAAGCACCTGCACCACCTGCTGGTCTATGAGGCGGAAATCGCCGGTATTGGGCGGAATATCAATCGATGTGACGCTACCCAATAGTTTATAAAACAACCACGCCGTGCCGCGTTTAAGCCAGCCTTCGCCGCTCCGGCTGC
>Ga0206956_1065_pt1 | contig 30486 bp, 24 predicted proteins | sample Alteio_BWOrgHeat_35_FD_153252 | JGI IMG/M metagenome (GOLD analysis project Ga0206956, IMG submission 153252) | Enriched cells from forest soil in Barre Woods Harvard Forest LTER site, Petersham, Massachusetts, United States -... | ecosystem: Environmental > Terrestrial > Soil > Temperate forest >...
AAATGCCGGGTGCAAATTTTCCGTCCGCTGCCGTAGATGTCGCGGCGGGTTACGATATGGCCACAAGCTGCTGTAATCCTCATTATTTTATGGGTCGCGCCGCTTGGCACGGGAATCGCTTCTAATTGTGACGATAAAAAGGAAATGCCTATGATCTATCGCCTGATTTGCCTGACTATTGTTTTTGCGCTGACCTTCACTGGCAACGTACAGGCCGATGCGCGCATCAAAGACATCGTCAGTTTCGAAGGCATCCGCCCCAACATGCTGATGGGCTATGGGCTGGTAGTAGGCTTGAACGGCACCGGCGACAAACTCACCAACAGCGCATTCACCGAGCAGAGTCTGGTCGCTTTCCTCGAACGCCAGGGCGTCAATACGCGCGGCACCACGCTTAAAACCAAGAACGTCGCCGCTGTCACCATCACGGCGACGCTACCGCCCTTCGCGCGCAACGGCAGCCAGATCGACGTCACGGTCAGCGCCATGGGCGATGCCAAAGATTTAACCGGCGGCACGCTGCTGGCAACACCGCTTTACGGTGCCGACGGCGAAGTCTACGCCGTAGCGCAAGGAGCAGTGTCCATCGGCGGATTTAAAGCAGGCAGCGATGCAGCGGGCGTTACGATTACCAAAGGCGTACCGACCTCAGGATTCGTTCCCAACGGCGGCGTCGTCGAAAAAGAAATCACCTTCGCACTCAATGAACTTCCCAACCTGAAGCTGGCGCTGCGCAATCCCGACATATCGACGGCGCAAGAAGTCGCCAACGTCATCAATGAGCAAGTAGGGCCGGGTCTTGCCGCCGTTTCCGATCCGGGAACGGTCGTCCTCACGGTGCCGGCAGCGTATCACGATAATGTGACGCAGCTTTTAGCCGATATTGAAAAACTGCCGGTTGCGACCGACCAGGTGGCCAAGATCGTCATCGACGAAGCGTCCGGCACCATTGTCATGGGCGAGAATGTGCGCATCGATACGGTGGCCGTGGCGCAGGGTAATCTCGTTGTCAAAATCGAGCAGACGCCGGTGGTGGCACAAACGCCGCCGCAGCCCTACGCGCCTGAGGGAGAAACGGTTGTGGCACAGCAGACCAATGTCACCGTCGATGAAGGTCCGGGCAAAAAAATGGCCGTCCTCAAACATGAGGCGACACTCAAAGACCTGGTGGCGGGCCTGAATGCGCTGGGCGTTACGCCGCGCGACCTGATCACCATTTTGCAAACCATCAAAGCGGCCGGGGCGCTCCAGGCCGAGATACAGACGAAGTAACGATATGGCAACAAGCATAATACAGGATTCGGGAATGGGGATGGCGGCTGCCGCATACGCCCCTACCCTGCCTTATACAGGTCAGGCCGGTTCGATGAGCGAAACCCAGATCGACAAGACATCCAAAGATTTCGAATCGATGTTCATCAGCCAGATGCTCGAGCCGATGTTCGGTGATTCCGAGGGAGAGGATGCGTTCGGCAGCACCGAGAGCAACGACGTCTACAAAGGATTGCTCATGGACCAATACGGCAAACTGATCTCACAATCCGGCGGCATCGGCGTCGCGGATTATGTCAAAAAAGAACTGCTCAAGCTGCAGGAACATGGAGGCGCGTCATGACCCATGAAGCACAACAACAGGAACCGTCTCAACAAGCGGAGCCGCCTAAAAAACCGGAGCCGCCGAAGTTAAAGATGCAAAATATCATCACGCTGACGGCCCGGCTGGCGCAATTGCTGGCCGAAGAGGCCGACCTGCTGACGGCCATGAAAGTGGGGAGCATCAAAGCATTGCAGCAGGAAAAACTGTTCCTGGTAAATGCGCTCGATGCGCAGCGCAAACTGATCGACAAGCACCCGCAGCTGATCGAAACCATTCCATCGCAGGACAAGCACGATTTGAAAGAAGTCGTGGAAGTGTTCAATAATGTCCTCGCTGAAAATCATCGCAAGCTGCTGCTGGCCAAGGAAGTCAATCATAAGATCGTGCAGGCCATCACCGATGTCGTGATGAAGAACACGCGCCGCATGGCCTATAACGACAAAGGCGCCACCGGCATTGCGCCTTACGAAACCCTATCGGTCACACTCAACGAAAGGATATGACGCCATGTCTGTCGGCCTTTCCACCGCACTGAATTCGGCGCTCTCCGGCCTCAATGTCAACCAGCAGCAGCTGGCGGTGCTGTCGCAGAATATCGCCAACGCCAATACCGCAGGCTACAGCCAAGAAACCGCAAAACAGAGCGCGCTTTATCTCGATGGACAGGGCGCCGGCGTCAACGCCGATGAAGTCCAACGCCAGGTCAACCAGAATTTCATCAACGCTGTGCAGCAACAGAGTTCAACGGTCGGAATGACCGGCGTCCTCAACAGTTATAACAGCCAGATCCAGACTCTGATCGGCCAGCCGGGCAACAACAACAGTCTCGACGGTTTCATCAGTACGTTTTTCCAGCAACTGTCGGCAGTGGCGTCGGCGCAGACGCAGAACAACGCACTGCAATCGAATGTGGTCAATAGCGGCGCTACGCTTGCTACGCAAATACAGGGGACGGCGCAGGGACTTTATAATTTGCAGCTCCAGGCCGACGGCGACATTAAAAGCGCGGTCAGCAGCATCAATTCCGACCTCACCAATCTGGCGTCGCTCAACCACGACGTCGTCACCGCCACACTGCAGGGACAATCGCTGGCCGGTCTGCAGGACCAACGCGACGGACTGCTTAGCGATTTATCGCAATACCTCAATATCCAGACCTATAACAACGCTGACGGATCGATCAACGTCACCACCGGCGGCGGCACCACGCTGCTCGATCAGACGACCACCTTTCAACTGAGTTATAACGCTGTACCGTCGGTGACTACTTTCACTGCAGGCGGAACGCTGTCGGCCCTGAAGGTCTATGCCACCGATTCCTTAGGCAACCTGACCGGCACACCAACGACACTGATTTCCGGCGGAGTGCCGTCGGCAGTGACCAGCACGATTGCTTCCGGGAAACTCGCCGGACTAGTGGCGATGCGCGACCAGCAAATCCCCAACCTGCTCGCCCAGCTTGATACGCTTGCAGCCAATGTGCGCGATCAGGTCAATGCAATCGAAAATTCCGGCAGCAGTTTTCCCGGCGCCAACAGCCTGACCGGCCAACGCGCCGTCAACGGCCAGGATTACAGCAAATGGAGCGGCAGCGTACAGATCGCTGTGCTTACTCCTTCCAATGGCCAGTCCCTGCCCGTCGCTTCGCCTTACGGCGTAACGGATGAACCTAACGGCATGCCGCCGCTCAACCTCGATTTGTCCTCGATGAATACCGGCAACGGCGCGGGCAACCCTTCAACGCAGGGCATCATCGACGCTATCAATCAATATTTTACGCCGCAGAATAAAGTAGAAGTAGGCAACCTCAATAATATTCAGCTCGTCTCCGACAGCAATTCACTCCCCGGTCTGTCCGGACAATTCAACTTTGATCTCAATCTCGACAACATATCGGGCAGCGCGGCCAAGCTCTTCGTTTCCGGCGTGACAGTCACTCCCAGTAGCGGCAGCAGCACCGCAACGGTAACCCTGCCCGCTCCTAACATTAACATCAGCAACTACGTGACGACGTCAGGCAGCGGGAAGATAACGGTCAACACTGCCAGCAGCACCTCCGGGCTAATCGATGGCGAAACAGTTTACCTCTCTGGCCCCGGCACATCCGTCGACGGCATCTCGGCGGGTAACCTGACCGGCACATTCGTTATTTCAAACCTCACCGGGAGCAGCTTTACCATTACCGCCGCCAATAACGCCACGGCATCCGTCGGCACCACCACCTCTCCTGTAGGCACGGCAGCCGTCACGCCCCCTTACGTTACCCAGCCGGCCGGCGAGAACAGCCGCACCACCAGCGCCGGCCTTTTCAATATTGCACTCGGCAGCAACACCAGCGCCGGCTCTTATACCGTGACACTCAACGTCGCCGTCGATGACGGCAGCGGCAATCCGGCGGCAACATCGCAGATTAGCTATGTGGTCACCAATAATCAGGCGAGTCTGCTCAACCAATATTACGCAGCGCAGACCGCCAACGGCGGCGGCACTATCGTCGCGCCTGCCAATAGCACACCCCTCGCTAAAGCCATGCTGGTCGACGCCGACGGCAATGAATTACCCAAAGACAGCAACGGCAACTATCTCAACACAGAAGACGGTTTCCTTAAAATCCTCGCAACGAGCAGCAGCAACACCATTGCCATCAACAGCCAAGACAGCGCGCAAAAGGGACAGCCCGACAACACACCACCGGTGCCCGGAAGCAATCAAGGATTCTCGCAATATTTCGGCCTCAATAATTTTTTTAAGAGCAACAATCTGACTACGACCGGCGATAGCATAGCCGGCAGCGCGATTAATATGGCGGTCGTGCAGAGCCTGCAGGATAATCCCGGCCTCATTTCCCTGGGCGTCCTGTCACAGAGCGCGCAGCCCGTCAGTGGCTCCTCTGCACCACCGAATTACACCTATATGCTCAATCCCGGCGATAACAGCGTCGTTCAGAAACTGGCTACGCTCGGCTCGACCAGTATCAGCTTCCCGGCATCCGGCGGACTGGGTGCAACCAGCCAGACGTTTACCGGTTATGCCGGCGCCATCATCGCAGCGACATCGAGCAATGCATCAACAGCTACCACCAACGACACCAACGCGAACACGCTGCTGACCGGCTATCAGAAGCAGGCCGCTACTGTCAGCGGCGTCAATCTCGATACCGAGCTAGCCAATACTGTCATCTACCAGAATGCCTATACCGCTTCAGCGCGCGTTATTACCGTCACCAGCACTTTGTTCGACACTTTGCTACAGGCCTTCCAATGAGGGATAAGATAAGAGGAGATAGATTATGGTAAATACAGTCGGCACGTATGCCAATTTTCAGTCGACGCTGAACGATATGAGCTCGGTGGAGGGCAAGCTGCTGAAGCAGCAGGAGCAGCTATCCAGCGGCGATGCTTTTCAGAGCTTCTCCGACATGGGCAGCCAGACGCAGCAATATCTGTCGCTCACTGACACCATTTCGCAGACAAATCAATATCTCGCAAATCACCAGACGGTCGAAGCCAACGTCAATACCACGAGCTCCGTCCTCACCAACGTCATCACCGCCGCCAACAGCCTGCAGAGCCTGATTGCGCAGCGCATGAGCGGCACGGAAAGCAATGGTTTCAGCAGCGAAATTACCGCCTCATGGCAGTCGCTGGTAGGACAACTTAACACCAATGTCAGCGGTCAGTATCTGTTCAGCGGCAGCGCCATCAATACGCCGCCGATCAACGATAGCACATTTCCTACGCTGCAGACACCGGGCATGCCCGATGCCGGTTACTACCGGGGCAATTCACAGGATCTGACAACGCGCATCGATAACACTACCCTTGTCACCTATAATATACGCGCCAACGATCCCGCTTTCCAACAACTCTTTGCCGGGCTGGCCATGGCGCAGCAGGGCAATGCGAATAATGATACTGCCGCTCTCAAGCAAGCTGAAAACCTTGTCCAACAGGGCATAAAGGGAATAACGGCACTGCAAGCGTCCGTAGGAACGGTTGCAGGTCAACTTGTTACCAGCGACACCAACCTCAATAACCAGAAGCTGTACTACCAGGGATTGCAGGAAAGCATCGGAAACACCGATATCGTGTCGGTTTCGACGCAGGTGGCGGTCAATCAGGGTGTTCTGCAGGCGGCTTTTGAGGTCTTCGCTAAAATTACGTCCTTGCAACTCTCGAGCTATTTGAAGTAAACAACAAAAGGCGGTATCTATGCTACACCAATCGGCACGTTTAACTGGAGCGATAGCTTCAAGCATTGTTATGATGGAAACCATTACGACGCGCTTCGGCGATATTACTGTGGATACGGGGAAAGCGGTGTTATTCCCGCGCGGGCTCCTCGGCATGCCGGACAAATCCCGTTTCGTGCTGGCTAATTTCCCCACGCCTAAAATGCAGCAATTTACTCTGCTGCAGTCGCTGGATGAACATACGCTGTCGTTCATCACGCTGCCGCTGGAGATTAAGAACGCCATCCTCGCTGAAGCCGACATCAAAGCGGCCTGCCGCGATCTGCAGATCGAAGAAGCCAACCTGGCATTGCTTCTGATCGTATCGGTGCATCGTGGCGTCGACCAGGTGAAACTTTCGGTCAATGCACGGGCACCGCTTTTGATCGATGCCGCCCGCAAGGTCGGTGCGCAACATGTGTTCCAGCAAGACCATTATAAAGTCCAGCACATGCTGTAGGCACTAGAGATTAGTGATTGGGGATTAGGGGTTAGAGGAAAATGTTATCTTTTTGGTTTAACCAATCCCCCATCACCAATCCCTAACCCCATGCTGCGTTCCCATCTGCTCTCCCGCTTCACCTGCCTGGGCGACAAATGCGAGGATACGTGCTGCCAGAACTGGTCGATGCAGATGGACGATGTGACGCTTACGCGTTACCGCGAAAAAGCGCCGCAATTATTGTCGGCAGTGGAAACCGAAGCGGACGGATCGCACATCATGCGCAAAAATCCCGAGAGCGGTTTTTGCGTCAAGCTCGAAGGCGGCATGTGTGGCATTCATAAAACATTCGGCGAAACATTTCTGGGCGACGCCTGTTATTTTTATCCGCGCGTCACCCGCGCGCTCGGTAACCGGGTGGTCATGACCGCTGCCATGTCCTGCCCGGAAATTGTCCGCCTGGCGCTGGCCGATGAACAGGCTTGCGCGCTCGACGATGCAGTTGCCGATCGCCTGCCGCAATCGCTTAAAAATTATTTGCCGGAAAATGTGAGCGCGGATGATGCGCTGGCAGTGCATCAGGCATTTCTCGCAGCGACGGAAGATACGCGGGCGAGCGCAGAGCGAATTTTCCTGCGCATCGCCAGCGTCAGCCGTTCTTTTGAACGCATCGACCAAAAAAGCTGGGTGCAGTCCGCACAATTTTATCTTACGCATGCCGACGAGCGCTTGCTGCCCGCCGCAAGCAATCCCGCCGATCCGTTTAATTTGTTACATGCGCTGTCCGGATTAATTGTTGCGGCGAAGAAAAAACCGTCGGCTCGGCTGATGCAAACTATTTCCGATATGGAAAAAGCATTGGCGGTGACGCTCGACTGGGAAACCGTGCAAATTAATCTCACGCCGCAAAGCGCCGATGCGTATCAGAACATAAAAAATATCTGGGACACGGAAGCCGCCGTGCATTACGCACCTATCTTGCGCCGCTGGCTGCAGATGCAGATGGCGCTCGCACTCTATCCTTATGCCGGCCTGGGCACCACGCTTTCAGAACGCATCAGCATCATCGGCGTGCGGCTGGCGACAATAAAGCTTGCATTGATGTGTACGTGTAGTATATACGGTGCGGTATTAACACAAGATGTTGTGGTACGCATCGTACAGAGCCTATCGCGATTTCTTGATCATCTGGGTGATGCCGGGTTTTCACTACAAATATATAGTGAGACCGGGTGGATCGATGAAAAACGGATGAGAGGACTACTGGAAGACTAATTTTTGAAATTATTTTTGATTGAAAACACTAATAAAAATGGAGGGTTAAGCCGAGTTTGTAAAAAAATCCGTTTGTTGTTAACCTCACGTTAATAATTAACGGATAGTATCGAACTAATGTGGCCGAAAATCTTTACCGATTTGAAGCCTCAATTTGGTGAAAGCATGTAGCTTTCGAAACATAACATCCATGTAGGAGAACCGTCATGTCAAACTCAATCAACACCAATATCGCAGCCTATTACGCGCAGCAGAACATCACTACTGCGTCCGCGGCAGCAGCCAGTAACGTTGCACGCCTCTCGAGCGGCAACGCCATCGTCCAAGCATCCGATAACGTAGCGGCCCTCGCCGTAGGTACTTCGCTTGGTTCACAGGTCAACGTATTAACCGCCGCGCAAACCAACGCCGCTCAGGGCTCAAGCTTGCTCCAAGTGGCCGACGGCGCCCTGGCGCAGATCCAACAGATCTTGCAGCAGATGCAATCGCTCGCCAACCAGGCCGAATCCGGTTCGCTTACCAATACTGACCGCGGCTTCCTCAATCAGCAGTTCGCACAGCTGACAAACGAAATAGACTCTCTCGCCCAAGGTACGACGTTCAACGGCGTGAACCTGATCAACGGTTCAATCGCCGGCGGTGCGTCTCTCGCCACCAGCACCGCTACGGGCAGCGCAACGACCGCTCCCAAAGCCGTCATCGGCCAAGTTCTTAGCAACACGGGTTTGAGCAACGGTACCTTTACCTTGACGGTAAATGGTCAGCCGGCTATCACCCTGACCTTTGGTACTTCAGCAAGTGATGTTGCCATCGGCGCTACCGCAGCAGACACCGCTGCTAACCTTGCAGCTTCTCTCAATAACTCCGGTTTAGCTCAACTTTCCAACTTCCGTTTCAGCGCCGACAGTAGCGGCAATGTTTATGCTTATTATACCGGCAGCGCCACTTCGCTTGGCAACATCCCGTCGGTTACTGCAAGCTCCAGTGTTGCCGATACTAGCATCAGCAGCGCCGCCGGAAGCGGCAACCCATTAGGCCAGGCTTCCTTCAGTGCTGCTACCGTCATCGGTACTATCACTGCAGGCGGCGTCATCAACGTAGGCGACACGATGACCATCGGCACGCATACCGTCCACTTCGATGCTTATAATACGAACGCCGGCACGGGTTATGATGCCGGTCCTCCTGCTAATATCGATCTCGGTACGGGCCCCAACACCAGCATTACCGCCGGCGCGCTGACCAATTTGGCCTCTTACCTCAATTCAGTTGCGGGTAGCAATGGCTTTACGGATCTCACCGGGATTACGTTCAGCACCGCCAGCTCTGTCAGCACGGACGGCAATGAACTGGTTGCCACCTATACCGGTAGCAGCGCTACGCCGCCGACCATCAGCACCTCGTTTGCTTCCGCTGCATTCAATGCCTTGCCAACCAGTGGTGTTGCTCAGGCCGTGAATGGCGCTACCAAAATTATAACGGTAGGTAGCTCCAGCGTAGACAGCGGTGGTGCGGATATCGATGCCAGCACTACCTTAACTATCGGCAGTGCAACCATCACGTTCGGTTCCGGCAATGATGTCACCCTCAGTGACACGCTGTCGACCACACTGACCAACCTCGCCGCTTACCTTAACACTTCTGCGGTACAGGCTACTCTTGGCGCATATGATGGCGTGACCTTCAGCACCGATGGTACCAGTTTGTATGCCAACAACACCAAGGCCGGTAACGCTGCATTAACGGGTTCAGCCCCGACGGTTGCCGTTACCTTCAGTAACGCACTGCCAAGCGGTACGGCAGGTACTGTCAGCGGATCGATAGCCAGCGCGAGCACCGAAACAGCCATAACTCTGGGTGGTACCACGTTCGGCTTTAACCTGAACGCAGGCAACACCCTGACGGTGGGCACGCAAGTTCTTACCTTTGTCGCGCATAGCGTAACGCCCAACACCGGCGGCGTCACCACTCAGATCCAGCTGGGTACGACGGTACAGGGAACGTTGGATAACATCGTCACCTACCTGAATGCCCATAAAACCCTTATGGACGGTGCCTCTAACTTTACTGCCAGTGATGTGCCGAGTACCCCCAACAGCACCAGCATTATCATCGTTAACGGCTCGGATGCTCCAATCACTGCAGCGAGCTTCACGTTAGGCGCGGGTAGTACTCCAACGGACATTACCAACCTCGCAACCACTTCTTCCGTGATTGCTCCTGCTGACATAGTAGGAACTTTCTCGGGTAGCATTAACGTCGGCGATACGCTTGTTGTCGGCGGTACTACCTTCACCGTGGTTGCAAGCAGTGCAACACCTGCTGCTCACCAGATCAAAATAGGAACTAATCTGGATAATACGCTGGCGAACCTGGTAACCTACCTCAATACGGGTGCCTATAACGGAACAGTCGTTTCGGATAGCACTGTGGTTATCACTCACACCATGTTTGCAGAAACCAATGGGGAATTGTTAGCTCAGAACGATCAGGGCACCGGCACAGGTACGTTGACCATCACTTACGCCTCGGTGACCAACCCGACCTTTACCGGCGTGATCGGCGCTAACCTTGCCGCAATCAGTTCTGTCGGATTGGGTGCAGGTACAACGTCTGCGATTGGTACGCCTACCGGCAGCCTCTTCGTAAGCAGCATCGGTACTGAAGGCACTACGGCTACCAACCATGGTAACGCGGTAGACCTGAGTCTTGTTGCTAATAACTCTGCCTTCGTCGGCGCGTTCGGCAGCGGCGGCAGCATCGGCGACATCGTCGGTACCTACGTCAACACCGGTGACAACACCACATCAGGTGTGGAGTTCAGTGTGGTGGTCGGCAACGATACCTACACTACCAGCGCGATCACTAATAATCAGCTGACCAGTACTACGGCTCCGGTTACCATTACCTTCAACGGTAACAACACCGGAACGGGCTCACCAGAGGGCGGCAGCTTTACGCTCACCCTGCAGCCTCACGCCAGTGTCAACAACCCGACTGATGCAAAAAATCTTGCTGATGGCATCAACACCGCGCTTTCCAGTGTCAGTGCTTACCAGAACCGAAAAGTGTTGAGCTTCAACAACAACTATTCGGCTACGGTCGGTGGCGTACAGACTGCTACGCTGGCAGGGTCATCGTTGACGTTCAACTCCAATGACTTCACCAGCCCGCTCATCAGTTCTGTGACGGTTACCGCACCCAGCACTGGTTCGACGGACGCGAAGATCAGCGTTGTGATTAATGGAGATACCTACTCCAGTATCTCAGGCATCGGCGATTCGTTTACCGCCAACCAGGAAATCACGTTGGAAAATCAGTCTAATCCAGACCAGACTCTGACGCTGACGCTTGGTACTGCCGGTTCTGCTACTTTGAGCAGCGCCTCGGATGCTTCAGCGTTCCAGACGACCCTGTCGAATGCCCTGGGTATCGGAACGGGTACGAGCGGCGGGTTGACCTTCCAGCTCGGTGCTACTGCGGCTGCTAACGTCACTGTCACACTGGCCAGCGCGACAAGTACCGAACTGTTCGGTGGTGTCTCGCAAGACATCTCGACTAAGGCTGGCGGCGCGTCGGCAGCATCAGCGGTTACCGGCGCTCTTAACACGGTAACGGCACAACGAGCCACTACCGGCGCATACGAGTCGCAGTTCAACTTCGCTGCGGCAGCATTGCAGAGCAGCGTGCAGAACGAAACTGCTGCTGAGAGCCAGTTGCTTGACACTAACATCGCAACTGAATCCACTGTGTATGCTACTAACCAGGTTAAGCTGCAGGCGGGTATCTCCGTACTGGCACAAGCTAACCAGCAGACTCAGGCTCTCCTGAAGCTGATCGGTTAATAAAGAACTCTGGGGAAACGCCTGAAGCGAAGTGATTCGCTTCAGGCCGTTCCGTGAGGAGGATATATGGTAGATTCGATAGGAATCGCACAATTGGCAGTAGCTCCTGCGCCCGTGCTTTCCGCAGCGCCCAGTGAGAATACACCGCAACTAACGTTGCCCAATCCCGCACCGGCGGCGCCGGCCACTGTTGACCAGGTGAGTCTTTCTTCACAGGCCACACAGCAGCCGACGCAACCGAAAGAACCCATTGCTAATTACGCAGTGCTTGGCACGACGGCCGTCACCATGTTTGAAGTAGGCGGTCAGCTCTATACCAGGTACAGGGATGAGGTTACGAATAAAATTACTTACGTTCCCCAAGAACCACCAATCTCGGGAAGCGATTCGGCAAATTCGGTGCCGCCGACGATTAACATAACGGCATAACACGGCAAAGGCACGATTTTTGCTTGTAGTACTGTGGACGCATTCGCAGTAAAATGGAGCGGCTACGTCCGCAATTATTTGCAGAATTCATTAGGGATTTGTTATGACAACGCAGATAACACTGGGCAACTTCTTTACCATCAACGGCAAAAACGTCCTGGGCGGCGCCGGCGGTTCCGGGCTGGACACGCAATCCATCATCACTGCGCTGACCACCATCAAAAGCCAACCTGAAACCAACGATCAAACCCAGATTACCGCCAATGGCAAAATAAGCAGCGCGCTGACGCAGTTCCAAACTCTGCTCAGCTCTTTCCAGACCGCCGCCAAAGCCCTGAGCAACCCGCTCGGTGTCGGCAACGAAGCCGATAACGTTTTCGCTTTCACCACGGCCAATGTCAGCGCCAGCGACGGATCGACCGCCAGCAATTATCTGAGTGTCAGCTCTTCGCCCGGCGCAGTGACGAAAAGCTATACCGTCAACAGCATCAAACAATTGGCCACTGCCGCCAACCAAAGCACAGGCGTGCTCACCGCCACCAGCGCTGATGCCGCTTTTGCCGCCGTAGCCGGACAGATTCAGCCGGGAACGATCACCCCGCAGCAAACGCTGGCCGTTACCAGCGTTGAAAGCGGAGCGCATGGAAGCAGCAATATCACCGTAAGCGTAAACTCCGTGGCCAATCTGACGGTGGGACAACAGATAACAATCGCCGGCATCGGCGGCGGAACACTCGATGGCATCAGCGGCCTTAACGGCGCACAGACGATTACCTCCATCGATACCACCAACAATACTTTCACTTTTGCGGGCACCGGCACAGCATCTTTGGGAAATCAAAGCAGCACAGAAGGCGGAGGCGCTACGGCGGTCAACAAGGCACTCCCATCTATTACAATCAATGCCGACGACAGCCTCAATGCCATCGCGGCCAATTTTAATGCCGTCTCAGGCCAGACCGGCATCGGCGCTACCGTCATCCAGCTGTCGAGCGGCAAATATGAGCTATCCTTTACCGGCACCAATACCGGCACCGATAGCAATTTCGACTTATCATCCACTGCTGTCGATTCCGGACATACCGTCTTCGGCGGCGCCGATTTAAGCTCCCCTACCGCTGCTCAGAATGCCGAATTCTACCTTAACGGCATCTCCACGCCCATCGTGCGCCAGACTAACAATATCAGCGATGTCATCAGCGGCGTTACGTTCAACCTGACCGGAGCTTTTAACAGCTCTTACGATCCCTTATCTCCGTCAGGCCCCAGCCTGAACGTAGCCATCCAGCCCGATACGACCACCGTCCAGAATTCCATCGTCGGTTTCGTCAACGCTTATAATGCTCTCCAGACGTTCTCGACGCAGCAGACCCAGCTCAACAGCGATGGCACTTACGCTTCCAGCGCCGTTCTCGCCAACAACCTGACGTTCCGGCAGACCATGAGCAGTATTAACCAGGAAGTCACGTCGCAAGTAGATGGACTCACGGGAAGTGTCACCAGCCTGGCCGATGTCGGCATCACCTTGACTACCCAACCGGCTACCAGCACCACGCCGCAGGTCAATAACATCCTCACCGTCAATGATGGCCAGCTATCTTCGGCGCTTGCCACCAATTTCCAGAGCATAGATAACCTGTTCGGCCTCAATATGACATCGAATAACCCGAACCTGGTCATTTATACGGAAACTAATGCGCTGCAAGCATCGAATTTTACGCTGGTCGCTAACCCTATCGGCGGTACCTTTACGGCACAAGTCGGCGATGGTCCTTCTATCAATCTGACGGCCACGGCATTGCCCGGCAGCAGCACCGGTTATCTCTTAAGCGGCCCGTCCGGATCAGTGCTGGATGGATTGCAACTCATTTACGGCAGCACTAACTCCGCCACTATCAATGTAACGGTGACACAAGGGATTGCGAACACATCCTATAACACCAGTAACACCGCTACTACCGCCAATACCGGCACCATCGCCTTGGCACTGACCGGCATCCAAACCAGCAACACGACGTTGCAACAGGACATCACGAACGTCAAAACCCAGGTATTGCAGTATCAGCAGCAGTTGCTCAAGCAATATGCCGCGCTGGAATCGGCGATTTCCAGTACCAACAATCTGCTGGCCAGTCTCAGCGCCAATAGTGCAGCACAACTTGAATCAGCGCAAATAGGGTAATATAATCAAACCATGACACAGGCAAAACATAAATACCAAGCTTATACCGCCGCCACGCAGACCGTCGCCAAAACCAAGCAGATCGTCATGCTTTATGACGGCGTCATCCGCTTCGTACAGCAAGGCAAGGATGCCATTGCCGCCAAGCGTATCGAAGACCGCTATAACCTGCTGACCAAGGCCTCGGCCATCATCAGCGGCCTGCAGGCCTGCCTCGATTTTGAAAAGGGCGGCGACATCGCAAAAGTGCTCTATAATTTTTATCTCGGCATCAATAACCGCATTTTTTCCCTCCATCACACCAACAACCTGAAAACCTGTGATAAAGTGATTTCCGACTTAAAAAAAATGCGCGATGTATGGCATGAAATCGACCAGAGCAATACGAGTGCCGATGCGAAAACGGCTGAAGCCGCTGCACCTGCCGCTCCCGCCGCAGCCGTTGCACCAGCAACACCGGCAACGACCGATCCGGAACAGAACGTAACTCTTTCGGCTTGAACCAAAATTCTTCTAGGCATTTTTTTCCGGCGCTATTCTATCTGTGTCGCAACTACGCCAAAAATGATCGGCGCGCAGAGCGCGATAAATTTTATATGTGTATAATCAGCATATTATCCGACTACGCCGCTTGGCACACACCTTGCTACAATCCTCTACAGAGAATTTATTATTTTCAGGATTGTTATGTTAGCGTTGCCAATAAAGATTACAGCCATATCGGATGTGGGCACCACAGGGCAACCTGCCGCTGAGCCAAGTGGCGCAGAAGGTTTCCTGGCGTTGCTTAATGCCGGAGACGGCACCAACGACATGTGGGGCAACAGTGTCGTATCGAACAATAATGGCAACAATAACAATATAGCGACGACGCAGACCAGCGTACCTACGTCGCTTTTTGCCGCCAGTAATTTCAAGCAAGACAACCAAAATGCTAATACCCCTGCGCCGCAACCGCAGCAACAACAGGAATCTGCCCCGGCGTCCGCCAATAACCAGACACAGAATGTCTCCCCCCCTCTTCCACCGGCACCGCCACAACAACAGCAACAGCAGCAATCGTCGTCGTCATCTAATAACAACAATCAGAATACCAGTGCGTCCGCGTCCAGCCAGCAGGCGCAGGACCAAACCAACAGCGGAAACACAAGCCAGCCCGCCAAACAATTGACCAAACAAATTCAGGATCAGCTCGACAATATCAGCCAGATGTTGCTCAGCATGATTCAGGCCCTGTCCGGCAATGCTTCGCAGCCGATAACCACCAATGCGGTGGCGACATCGTCGTCGCAGGTGGCTACAGCCGGAAATGACACCACCGGTTCGGCAGGCAGCGGACAAACCGCGTCGCCGACCGATCAGGAAATCGGCCTGCTTAAAGATATGCAATCGCTGCTGCAACAACTGCAGCAATCGCTGTCAGGACAGGAACAAACCGGGCAACAGGTCAACATCCAAACGATCTCCAATACGCTGCTCGCCGATATGGCAAAATTAGCGCAGCTGGCCGGCCAATCGTCTGATGGCACTACGACCAATTCCCTGCTCGATTCCACGCAGTTCGGCAATTTAAGCAACCTGATCAAAAATTCCATCGCGCAGGCACAGAATCAATTGCAAGTCCTGCAAACCAGCAACGAAGCGCTTTTTGCCCAGGTTAAAGCCAGCCTGCAATCGCAGACGGATACCAACAACTCACCTAAAACGACGCAGGATAATAACAACAACTCTGCGACCACTACTGCAGCGGCGAATACCATTAGCATCGCACCGGTAGCGCAGGATGTTACGGTAAAACCGGTCAATAACCTATTCCCGACTGCCGTGCCGGTGGCGCTCGCGAATACCTCGCAGGACGGCAATAACTCCGCCAACAACAGCAATCAGGATTCCAGCCAGAACCAATCGACGCAGCCGGTCGTCGCAGCGGCGGCTTCGTCTTCGCCCACCGCTACAAGCAGCGCTTCGTTCGCGAAAACGCTGAACCAGGTGTCGCAAGGCAGCGTGCTGAATCAGGTTGCGGTTCAAATCAAAACCGCCGTAGATACCGGCAGCAGCAAAATCACCATCCAGCTCAATCCGCCAGACTTGGGCAAACTCGATGTGAAACTCAATATCAGCGCCGACGGCAAGGCGAGCAACATCACCATCGTCGCCAGCAATAATGATACGCTGAACCTACTTAAACAAGATACGCATGGACTGACGCGCGCGCTTAATGATGCCGGGTTGACCACCGACAGCGGCAGCCTCAATTTCAGCTTAGGCGGAGGCGGACAGCAGCAATCACAGGACAGCCAGCAGGCGGCAAGCAGCTATCAGCAGGCTCAGCCCGAAGAAGAGGAACCAACGGCCATCACTACCATTTCCAGAAACTACGTCGTCACTATGACTGACGGTCTGGATATTACGATATGAAAAGGAGACCATCATGAGCACCAGTCCCGTCAATTCGACAACCAATCCCACCGGCGGCCTCAGCAACGCCCAGTCGCAACAGGCCTTAAACAGCAACTACGCGAACTTTCTGCAGTTGCTGACGACGCAGTTGCAAAATCAGGATCCGACCAGCCCGACTGACACCAATCAGCTCACGCAGGAAATCGCCTCGTTGAGCCAGGTGCAGCAGCAGATCGATACCAACAATGAATTGCAACAGCTGGTGTCATTGTTTACGGCCAGCGCAACTAACAATGCCGTCTCCTATATCGGCAAGCAGATCGACGCCACACCCGCTGCCGGCACCGCGGCACAGACCGAACTCACCAATAGCCAGGCAACACTGGTGTATGATTTACCTGCCGGAGCATCGAGCGCCACCGTCACCATCACCGACAGCGTCGGTAATACGGTATTCTCCGGACCCGGCACAACTATCGCCGGACGCAATCAGGTTGTATGGAAGGGCGGTACCAACCCCAACAGCTCAGGTACAAGCACGACGGCGCCGGACGGCACTTACAACTTTACCGTCAACGCCACCGATTCCAGCGGCAAGACGGTCACGGCAACGACGATGACCAGCGGCACAGTGACAGCCGTGGACACCCAGAACGGAACGGCAACCTTGTCACTCGGCGGTACGCTCTCAGTACCGCTCTCCAATGTACAGACGATTTATAACGCAGGTACGGATCCAACGAGCTAACGCAACACATACATAATGTAATTAAAGAAGGAGTAATTTATGGGTACAGATATTTTTGGAGCGCTTTTCGCCAGCGTATCGGGTCTCGATGCACAGAGCACGAACTTGAGTATCATCTCCAACAACATCGCCAACGTCAACACCAGCGGTTACAAAGCGGCGCAGGTCGAATTTCAAACGCTGGTCAGCGGCGCCGGCAGTCCCACCAATTACGCTTCGGGTGGCGTAACAGCTAACAACCGCCAGCTCGTCGACGGGCAAGGTCTGTTGCAATCCACCGGCTCGACAACCGACCTCGCCATTCAGGGCAACGGCCTGTTCGTCGTCAACTCCGCATCCAACAGCGGCGGTTCCGTACTCTATACGCGCGCCGGCTCCTTCACCCAGGATTCTTCGGGCAATTTCGTCAACGCCGCCGGCTATTACCTGCAAGCGTGGAAACTCGATAGCGATGGCCGTCTGCCTGGCGCACCCGGTAACACCACCAATCCCACTTCCAGCGCCAACTTAAGCAGCTTAGAAACCGTCAACGTGGAAAACGTCGCCGGCAAAGCTTCGGCTACCACCAACGTTGCCCTGAGCATCAACCTCAATGCCGGACAAGCAACATTTCCCGGCGCCGGCGCCAACATTGCCATGGACGTGAATGACCCGACGAATTTCGGCATCAGCGGCAATGAAACCATCCTGCCGACCGGCATCGACCATCTGACACAACTCGACCAAATAAAGGTAGCGACCCAGCTTAACCCCACCGGTTACACCTATACCTACGGCGGCGTTACCTTCAGCCGCAGTGTCTCTAACAGCAGCACCAACGGCTCCGATACCAAGCCCCTTACAGATTACGCTATTAGCAGTCTTAGCGCCACGTCGCTTGGCTTTGGTTCGGGCAGCAATCTTGTTACGATCAACCACGCACCACCCACAGGTTTGCAGATAGGCGACATTATCGGCCTGTCAGGAACTGACAACAACAGCCTCGTCAATGGACTGCAGGCTGGCGATCTCACCGGCAACTTTTATGTCACGGCGGTAACGGCGGGCACCAGTTTCCAGATCCAGCTTCCTACCACCGTCACCGCACCGACGACAACGGCGGCAGGAAATAATCCTTTCACTGTTACCTCCGGCAGCACTTCCGTTTTCGTCAACGGAACGCCGCCAACCCACCTGGTTAACGGCGATACTGTTACCATCTCCGGCGCGACCTCCATCACGGATGGAAGCCAGACGATGGTAAGCAATATCAACGGCACTTATGTTGTATCGGGCGTAAGCAGCACCGGCTATGTCATCACTCTCGGCACCGCAGCAGGCGGCGGCACGGCAGGAACCGGCAGCCTTACCTTCGTCTCCAACCCGAGTGCCGGAGATACGATTAACTTAAACGGCGTGACATGGACATTCGTCACCGGCAGCGCAACCGGCAATGAAACCAACATCGGCGGAAGTTTAAGCGCTACGCTGAATCAATTGCAGACCGATCTTGCTGCTTCGTCCAATGCGAATCTGCATAATCCTACTGCCACATACGGCGTAACGCCTACTTCCCCCAATTCTACGACACTGACTATCAGTTATAATACCGGCACCACTTCAAGTAACAGCTATACGATCGGCGCTCCCGCCGTAGCGACGCAACATCTCAGCGGCGCCAACGGCACCAGTACGGCAGCGACAGGCACCCTTACCATGACTACCAATCCGAATCCGAACGATACGATTAACATCAATGGCGTGACGTGGACGTTCGTCACCAGCGGATCGAGCAACACAAACCATGAGACGGATATAGGAATAAATCTAAGCGCCACGATGACAGCATTAGCCTCCGACCTAAACACTGCCAACGCCGGATCCAATGCCAGCCTCGACGTGGCCACGTACGCCTCCACCGGCACTGGAATCAGTATCACCTATGGCACCGACAGCCTCGCCGGCAACAGCTTTACGTTCTCCAACGTTCCGCCGGATCGCAGCGCATCTACGCTTACCGGCGGCGCCACTACGACCAGCGACGGCACCGGTACCGACAGCGGTGGCGCGTCTGTGGAGCAATTTGTCTCCATCGCCGGCACTTCCGGCGCGACGGTAACGTCACGACCATTTTTCACTGGCAAAATACTGGACGCCAACAGCGCCAGCGATGAGTTCATCACCGATACTGCACCTTTTACCAATGCGGCGCTGAGTTTTACCATAACGGTCGGAAGTACGCCCTATACTTTTAAATATAGCCCATCTCCGAGCGCGACGAATGAATTCAGCGACCTCGATAATCTCGCTACAGTCATCAGCAACGCCGGTGGTGCAGGTCAGGGTATATTGGCGGCGCGAGTGGTCAATGACCAGCTCTATATCTCGGCTGTCGACGGCAATGCTGCCATCGCCTTCTCCAACGGAGAATCAACCGGCACCACTACCAATAACACTCTTGCCGGCGGCATCGACTGGGTCAGCGAACTCGGCCTGGCCGGCGTGGGATCTGCATCCAACCGTTTTTCAACCCTGCAGGGCTTGACCAACCTGGTCAACAGCTCCGCCGGTTTGACCGCCACTATCAGCAATGCGACAAGCACTGCGAGCGTCAAAATCAATGTCGACAATCCGCTCGATAAGATCAAATTCACTGACGGCACCAATACCGGCAGTGTGGTGGCCGCACTCGGATTGGTGTCTTCGCTCGACGGTGCATCTTACACACAACAAACCACCGGCTTCATCGGACCGGCCTATCTGGCTACTGACAGCGCTACCAACATGGCCGGCGGCGGCGTTACCCCACAGTTCAGCCGCGAAATTACCGTGTTTGATTCACTCGGTACGCCGCATAACCTGAACATAGCTTTCATCAATACGGGACCGAACACCTGGGCTACGGAAGTGTATGTACCGCCAGTTACAGTAAACGGTACGAAAGTCAGTCAAGTCAGTTCCGCTTCCCTCGACGGTTCATCGGGATCCGGAAGCACCGGACTGGTCGCTTACGGCAATCTTGTCTTTAACGGCGACGGCAGCCTGGACAGCGTCAGCTCATTGCTGTCGAACGCAATTCCCATCGACTGGTCGGATGGCGCTTCGGCCAGCAGCATCACCCTCAATTGGGGCACGGCAGGCGCCATCGGCGTCGGTCAAACCAACGGGATGAGCCAGTTCGAGGATGCCACCAATCCTTACACCGTGCATTTCGTCAACCCGAACGGCACGCCGGTCGGTGACCTGACCTCGATCAGCATCGGTTCGACCGGGCTGGTCACCGCCAGTTTCAGCAACGGCCAGACCCAGAATCTCTACCAGATTCCACTGGCTATCTTTTCCAACCCGGATCGGTTGCTGTCGCAATCAGGCAACGTCTATTCCCAGACGGCAGATTCCGGCCAGGTTTCACTGGATCAGGCCGGCAGCAGCAGCACGGGAACGATATCGTCGTCATCGCTTGAGCAATCCAACGTCGAACTGGCCGATCAGCTTACTACCATGATCGTCGCCCAGCAGGCGTATGAAGCCAATACCAAGGTGATTTCGACGGTCGATACGCTGCTGACCAGCCTCGACCAGATCTTCCAGTAACGGCCTTTTTCGGGCGCTTAGCCGGCCTGGCACCTTAACGATGTGATGTTCCTATTCTGCATCACATCGTTAACAAGTGCGCCCTTATAGTAAATTCTTTATTGATAGAGGTTGACAAGCACCGTCAACATAATCTACACCATCGGGTTAAGACGTATTGATATGAATATCGTATTTATCGGAATTGATTGAAAATAGGTCATTCACCTTTATTTACATAAGGATCCTGCAATGAAAAAAAGTGATCTGACTGCTAAGCGGATTATGTCCCAAGTTCCCAAAAAACCCATGGAAGGGGAGCCTGAAATCACCAACATGATGCTCGATCCGCGTTATTTGCGGCAATCGTCTTCGCTCATTCAGGATGCGCTGCAGAAAGGCTTCGATGTCCTGCAGCTGGCCAATGGCGATATCGTCACCACCGGAACCAAAACCGTCGTCTATCAATACACATGGGATGAAGCGAAAGGAAAGCTGGCCAAGACCAAGCCGGACGCTAATCGCAAAGCGCGCCGCGTTCCCGTTGTGGAAGGCGAAGAAGAAGAGATCGAAAGCGAAGACGCTTAAAAATCTACTAGGCCTTGCTACAAAGCCGGTTTGCTGCGCTTCCGGTACTCATTTACCAAAACGCAAACTCCGTTTCCGGTTCTCGCAAACCAGCTTTTCGCTGACGGCCTAGCGATTTTGTGAGTGCGTCCCCTTGGGAAAATTCAATGAATATTCAGCTGGCCTTTGCAGAAAACAAATTGCGCAGGGACGACGAGTTTGGCGCTGGCGACTTTCACGGAATGTAATTTTCCTTCGATTTCTTTTTCCCAGAAATTCAAGAAGCGGTTGAGCACCGGAAATTTAGGGGCGATATCCATGTCCTGCCAGACATAACTCTGCAGCAGCGCCGGATGGTCGGGAAGATGGTAGAGGATTTCAGCGGTAGTAAGACGGTAATCGCGCAGCATAAGGCGAAAATCGCTTGTGTTTCCAGTCATTGCACCTCCGCATCTTTAGGTGACTTATGACTTAAGTATAGCATAAAAAAGGGGGGATTTACAGCTTAAATCCTGTGAGCCGTAAGGCTGCACAGGATCCTGCGCAGGCTGTCGCCTCGCAGGATTTTATACGCTGTCGACACCCACCGCGTCCCGGACGCTGGAAAAGCCATCTTTTTCGAGCAATTTAGCCAGCCCCAGCTGAATGCGCCGTACCGCGGAAAATCCCTGATAGACCAGCGCCGTGTAGAGCTGTACCAGCGTCGCCCCGGCGCGGATTTTGGCATAGGCATCGGCGGCGGAGGATACGCCCCCTACCCCAACCAGCGTTACCTTGCCGCCGGTCAATGTGTAAAAATCCCGCAGGCGTTCGGTGGATGGCGCAAAGAGTGGCTTACCGCTTAGCCCACCGGCCTCAAAGCGATGACGGCTTTGCAATTGTTCCGGCCTCGTAACGGTTGTGTTGCTGATAATCATACCGTCGATGCCATACGTCATGACCGCTTCGGCGATATCTTCCATCTGCTTTTGGTCGAGATCGGGCGCGACTTTGAGCAGCATCGGCACATTGCGCCCATTTTTCCCAGCGCATTCCCGGCGTGTATCGCGCAAGGCACTGAGCAATGATGTCAGCGATTCGCGCTGCTGCAGGTCACGCAATCTTTCTGTGTTAGGCGAAGAAATATTGACCGTGATATAATCGGCATAAGGATAAACCGCTTGCAGCCCGGCAACGTAATCGACATTGGCGTCAGCGCTGTCTTTGTTTTTACCGATATTGGCGCCGGCGATGCCTTTGGCTTTATTCCTCCGGGCGAAATGTTCGACGAAACTTTCCAGCCCGTCATTGTTAAAACCAAGACGGTTGATGACGGCTTCATCTTGCGGGAGGCGGAAAATCCGCGGTTTCGGATTGCCCGGTTGCGGTTTCGGCGTCACCGTTCCCGCTTCGACAAAACCAAAGCCAAGACCGAGTAATGCATCGACGGCGACGGCGTTTTTATCGAAACCGGCAGCAAGGCCGATGGGATTGGAGAATTGTAAACCGAGCGCATTCACTTGCAGCGACGGCATGGGTGGAAGCGAAATCGCTGTTAACAAACGATGGCGAAGCGCCCATAACCCAAGATTATGCGCCGCTTCCGGCGGCAACGTATGGAGGAGTGGGCGCAGCAGGGTAAAACAGTCGGTCATGCCGCCAGTCTACTAGCGGCCGCCGAAAATGGAAAGTATCTGGTTGGCCTAATCACGCTGTGTATCGCGCTCTTGGTTCTTTCGGCCTTTGCGACCGGACGAAACGCGATGCTTCCACAATTCGGCGATCGGCTCTTTACGCTCGCTTATAGGCGTAAGCTGAATTGCGAAAAGATTATTAGAACTCCTAGTTCGTTGCCGACTCCCTAAGAGTTCTATTTGAAACATCCCGCTTTCAGGGTGCCTACCTGGACCCACATGAAGAATCGCGGGCTGGCCCGTTTCAGGACAGCGCGCTGCTAAGCCGAGATTTCTAAGCTGTTCATTCGCCCAGCTACAAAGTTTCTGCTTCTGAGTAATTGTATCGTGTTTCCTCTCGCTGAGCACCTGATTGAACGCCGGTTCCAAGCGAGCTACACCCAAGTTGGCCGCGGCGTCGCGAAGATCGCGGTGCCAACGAGCAATGTCATCGTACGTGTCTGCAGGACGGCTTTGAGCAATTGATACCACCTGCGCAACCAGCTCCTTGATCTTTTTTTCTTCCATGTCCGCTAACTATTGCCCAAAGCGTCGTTGACTTCAATTCCGCTTGCAATTGTTACCATTCATTCATCAAAATCACAATCTTATTTACTAGCGGCCGCCGAAAATGGAAAGTATCTGGTTGGCCTGATCTTTCGACATTTCTTCCGGCGCTTTGTTACGCAGCACCGGCATGTCGTCCTCACGCGCTGTTTGGGGCGCTATTTCATGGGGTTTTTGTGCGGTCACACTTCCAGCGTGCGGTATGAACCTGCTTATCTGCCGCCCTTTCAGAGGGAAAAAGTGCGGCGGCATGGACGCGCCCTGCATATTTTTGTACGACGCGGAGAGCGGAACAAATGCCTTAGCCGGAGCATCTTCAGCCCGGACAGCCGAATTCACCGATAAAAACGCCACGACGGCGGCCAGTATGACGCGAAAAAAGGACATCGGCTTCTCCCATGAAGAATGTCACACCGGATGAGCAAGTTGCATGCCGAAGAAAAAAAGTCACATCGTAACGTTTTCTTAATGCTATTTATGGTGTATATAGGTAGATTGGAGTACAATATGATGATTATTATACTTACTTGGTGTAACATACCAGCATGAAGCCCGTTTGTTTGCCAAAAGCCAGGTTCTTACGAAGCGCCTTGTGGTGCGGGTTGGCCTACTCTGCGTTCTACTCTCCGGCCATCGCTGATTCGCTGGTGGTCCCCGACACGTTGCCTGCCACCGTTAAACCACACGTTACACCAAATCCCTCACCCCAGATAAGGCACATGGCCGCCTACCCGGATTGGGCGGTGGTCAACCCTTACGTCCAGCGACACATCAAAGTGAAGGAGGAAAAACAAAAAGAAATCATTGTGCAGAAACAGGAAGCAGCCAATGATTCGAATAAGGATCCGAATGTTTTCAGTCCGCCGCCAGATAACGAGGTGGCTGGCAACCCGCTGAAAGTCACCATCCCTAACTTAAACGGCATGCAGATGGCACAAAACCAGCCGTCGACTACGCTGACACCGGCCGGAAATGCTCCGTTCGATTTCAAGCCTCTGCCATGGGCTGCGCCGACAGCCGCCAGCGCCAGCCAAGATATTGATCATGCAAAAATGGCGTCGGATGGTCCCGACACTTCGCCCAGCGCTTACCAGGCGCTGCCACCCATGGTCAAAAAACAAATACTCCATATGGCGTCGTCGCAGCCGGGATCGGCAACTGCATCCGTCATTCCTCCTCTGTCATCGGCGCAAATGGCCGCGCTTGCACCAGCCGCAGGCGGAGACGCGCCCAGCACCAATGCGCCCATGCTCCAGACACCTGATCAGGCTTTACCGCCATTGCCGCCGCTTTCTGCGCAACAATTCCCGCCGCCCAATAATCCGCCGCCGCCTGTTGGCGCGAATATGCCACCGCCGCCATTGCCGATAAATAATCCTTATCCGCCTGCCGGCGCGAATATGCCGCCGTCCGCTCCACCATCGGCGATAAATAACCCTTATCCTCCCAGCAATGCTAATATGCCGCAATTGACCATGCCCAGCCCACCTTCCGGGGCCGGTATGCCTCAACCGCCGGTTCCATTGTCAGACGTCAAACCGTTGCTGCCACCGTCTTCACTTCCGCCATTACCGTCAATGAATTCCAATGCCGGCGCAGTTCCGGCCGGGCAGATGCCGCCGGAAATGATCCCGGGTGCTTCCGAACCGGCGACTTCTCTTTCGTCGGAAAGCAAGAATGTTCTGACCAAAATTCCGTCCAATCTCGGTGCCAGGTCGAAAGCGTCCGGCCCGATTGCCATCGATCGCGCCAAGCAGGACGATGGGCTGGGTGCAGCCGAGCCTTCGGTGAAATCGGTCAAACATGGCGGCATGGACATCAGCATCGCAACCAAAGTGCCTAAACCCGATGCCGGGTTCCAACTTGAAGAGGCCTATAATGCCGTCAATGGCGGGCATACGCCGGAAGCGATAGAAATCTATAAAAACGTCCTGAATAACGACCCGAATAATATTGATGCGCTGTTCGGACTGGCAACGGTCTATCATCGTAGCGGGCAAATCGATACGGCGCGCGCGCTGTATGCCAGGTTGCTCGCCATTGACCCCAAAAACCGTGATGGTCTCAATAATTTCCTGGTGCTCCTGGCCGATGAATCGCCGCAAGACGCCCTCACACAACTGGAATCGCTTGAGTCACGCAGCCCGCAATTCAGTCCGATTCCGGCACAGATGGCTGTTATATATCAAAAAATGGGGGATTATGACCGGGCATGCGAGAAAATGTACCGCGCTATCGACCTGTCACCGGAAAACGTTACCTACCGCTTTAACCTGGCTATTATGCTTGATAAACAAAGAAAATATGAAGATGCCGCTAAGTTTTACCATGAAGTCGTCAATGCTTATGAGCGCGGCGAGGTTATTCCCGGAGATATCCAAAAAATTCAGCAAAGATTAACCTTTATTAGCTCTAATAGACCTTAAAGGGAACATAGGGCTTCACAATGGAAATCACCGACCTGCTTATCTACACGCAGAAGAACAATGCGTCGGACCTGCACCTTTCGACAGGGAATCCGCCTATTCTGCGCGTTCATGGCGAAATGATGCCTTACAAAACCGATCCGCTGACGACGGACACGGTCAAGCAAATGCTTTACTCAATTATGACCGAACAGCAGCGTTCGGATTATGAGCGCGATTTCGAATTGGATTTTGCTATCTCCTTCGGCGAAGCCCTGCGCTTCCGCGTCAACGCCTTTAATACATTCAACGGGCCGGCAGCAGTGCTCCGCGTCATTCCCAACACCATCCTGTCGCTGGAGGAGCTCGACACACCGGAAGTACTCAAACGCCTGTGCCAGTTGCATAAGGGACTCATCCTGGTGACCGGGCCGACCGGCAGCGGTAAATCAACAACGCTGGCCGCTATGGTCAATCATATCAATGTCAATGATGCCAAGCACATCATCACCATCGAAGACCCGATCGAGTTTATTCATCAATCGAAAAAATCGCTGATCAATCAGCGCGAAGTGGGACGAAATACCAAATCCTTCGCCAAAGCGCTGCGCAGCGCCCTGCGCGAAGACCCGGACGTCATCCTCGTCGGCGAGTTGCGCGACATCGAAACCATCCAGCTCGCCCTGACGGCGGCGGAAACCGGCCACCTTGTACTCGGCACCCTGCACACCAACTCGGCGCCAAAGACCATCGACCGTATCATTGACGTCTTCCCGGCCCAGGATAAGGAAATGGTGCGCGCCATGCTCTCGGTATCGCTGGAAGCCGTCATCACCCAGACCCTGCTCAAACGCAAGGAAGGCGGCCGCGTGGCGGCGCATGAAATCATGCTGGGAACGCCCGCCGTGCGCAACCTCATCCGCGAAGGCAAAGTGCCGCAGCTTTACTCGTTGATACAAATAGGCAGCAAACTCGGCATGCGTACGATGAAGGACGCGGTTTACGAATTGATGGAGAAGGGTATCATCTCTGAGCAGGTGGCGCGATCGGTGCTTATCACCGGCGCAACGGACGAGGCGGAAGACCCGTTCATCGATTCTCAGAAAAAAGGCCCTCCCGGCAAAGCCGCCAAGGGGTTTTGATACATGACCATTGATATCAACTGCCTCATGCAGGAATTCATAGAGAAAGACGCTACCGACCTTTATCTGACGTCTGGCACGCCTCCGTTCCTGCGTTTCGGCGACGACATCAAGCCCTACGATACGACCGATCTTACGGAGGAAGACCTGCGGGATGTATTACGCACTCTCGTCAGCCAGGAAATCATCGAAGAATTTGAAGCAACGCTGGAATACAACACCGCCATCGACTGGCACGGCAAAGGACGGTTCCGCGTCAACCTTTTCCGGCAGCGGCAACGCACCGGTATTGTCATGCGCCGCATACAAACCGAGATCCCTTCTCTTGAATCGCTGTCACTGCCCAAAATTTATGGCGATTTAATCATGGAGAAACGCGGCCTGATTCTGGTCGTCGGACCTACCGGCGCGGGTAAATCCACGTCGCTCGCCTCCATGCTCGAACACCGCAACGTCAATGGTTTCGGCCATATCATCACCATCGAAGACCCGATCGAATTTATCCATCAGCACAAGCGCTGCATTATCACGCAGCGCGACGTCGGCATCGACACCTACTCGTTCGGCATCGGCCTTAAAAATGCTCTGCGCCAGACACCCGACGTCATTGTCATCGGCGAAATACGCGACAAGGAAACCATGGAACATGCCATCGTCTTTGCTGAAACCGGCCATTTATGCCTGGCGACGCTGCATGCCAACAACACCAACCAGGCCATCGAACGCGTCATCAATTTCTTCCCGGAAGAACGGCATACGCAAATCCTGCTCAACCTGTCGTTCAACTTAAAAGCCATCCTGTCGCAGCGCCTGGTGAGCAACAAAAAGAGTAGCCGCTCCATCGTCATTGAAATTATGCTCAACCAGGGCCTCATCAAAAACCTGATCCGCGAAGGGCGCATCAAGGAAATCAAGGAATGTATCGAGAAAGGCCGCGATTCGGGCATGCAGACCTTCGACCAGTCGCTGATGGATCTTTATACGCAGGATATCATCAGCGAAGAAGCGGCGCTGGCGGAATCCGACAACCCGGCTAACCTGCTGCTGGCCATCAAGCAATATACGATGGGTAAATTTACCTCGCCCATCCGCGACGCCCTGGCAAGTTTTGGCATTGTCAAATCACAGGAATTCTAGATATAATCCCCTATTCCTGATTTGAATAGGAGAAGTCCCATGGCCGATGCCGCACGCGTAATGAACGATAAGCTACAGTTCACCGCCCCTTTGAAGAAAGAATATGAAGCCATCCTGACGCCGCCGCTGGTGGCGTTTATCGCCGATCTCGCGCATCATTTCTCCGGTCGCCGCGAAACGCTGCTTAAAAAGCGCGTCGAGCGCCAGCGCCGCATCGATGCCGGTGAGATGCCGGATTTCCTGCCCGAGACCAAAGGCATCCGCGAAGCCGAATGGAAAGTGGCACCGATTCCTGAGCCGCTGCTTGACCGCCGTGTTGAAATCACCGGCCCGGCCGAACGCAAAATGATCATCAACGCGCTTAATTGCGGCGCTAAAGTGTTCATGGCGGATTTTGAGGATTCGCTGTCGCCGACATGGGAATCGGTGATGGATGGGCAGGTGAATCTGCGTGATTACGCTAACGGAACGATCAGCTACACCAGCCCGGAAGGTAAAGCCTATAAGCTGAATGATACCATCGCCACGCTCATCGTACGCCCGCGCGGCTGGCATCTGGATGAGAAACATATCCAGATAAACGGCAAACCGGTTGCCGGTGCGCTGGTCGATTTCGGCATTTATTTTTTCACCAATGCCAAAACACTGCTGGCACGCGATCTTGGCCCTTATTTTTATCTGCCAAAATTGGAAAGTGCTGAGGAAGCGCAGCTGTGGGCCGATATTTTTGCCTTCGCGGAAAAAACGCTGCATCTGCCCAAAGGCACGATCAAAGCCACGGTGCTCATCGAAACCATCGTCGCTGCCTTCGAGATGGATGAGATTCTTTATGCTCTGAAAGATTATTGCGTCGGGCTTAACTGCGGCCGCTGGGATTATATTTTCAGCTTCATCAAGAAATTCAGCAAGCGCGAGGATTTCGTGCTACCCGACCGCGCACAGGTAACGATGACGACGCATTTCCTGCGCTCCTATTCGCTGCTGCTGATTAAAACCTGCCATCGCCGCGGCGCATTCGCCATGGGCGGCATGAGCGCTTACATTCCGGTGAAAGGCGATGAAGCCACCAATGAAAAGGCATTCGCCATGGTGCGCGCCGATAAGGAACGCGAAGCCGGCGACGGGCATGACGGCACGTGGGTGGCGCATCCGGGACTAGTTCCTGTGGCGATGGAGGTGTTCAATCGAAAGATGCCAGGCAAGAACCAGCTCGACCGCCCGCTGGGCGATGCGCCGTTTACCGCTAAAGATCTGCTCGCTATTCCGCCCGGTACGATTACCGAAGCCGGCGTGCGTAATAATATCAGCGTGTCGGTGCAATATCTGGCCAACTGGCTTTCAGGCAATGGCTGCGTGCCGATTTTTAATTTGATGGAAGATGCGGCAACGGCTGAAATCGCGCGCTCGCAGCTGTGGCAGTGGATTCATCACGCCAAGGGCGTGTTGGCCGATGGACGCAAGGTGACGCTGGAATTATATGAAACGTGGCTGGCGGAGGAACTTACGAAAATCCATGCGCAGTTTGGCAAGGCCCTGCCCTATGACCGCGCCGCCGCGCTGCTGACGACACTGGTCGCCACGACGGATTTTACGGAATTCCTGACGTTACCGGGATACCGGCAGCTGAATTAGCGGGCGCCGTTTATCCAATGGCCAATCGTGCTGATGGGCACGTTGTAGGTCGCCATGACGGTTTCTTCGCCCGGATTGCGGTTATAGATTCCGGCGTTGGAAATGTGGTTCAAGGCCACGCCGACCTGCTGCGCATTCTGGAACTGGTAATCCAGCTCGATGCCGGAGCGGAATTCGAGCGTACCGCCTAAGTCCTTACCGTTGTCTTTGTTATAAGCGCCGACGGCGAAATTAGGCACGATGTAAAGTTGCTGCGGCAGGAGCGCTACGTCCCAGTCAATGCCGGCATAACCATAGGAACTGCCTTTGCTCGTCACGAACGCGCCAACCATCGGCCGGAGGCTGTATTCAATTTCATCGAAACGGTATTCGGCGCCGAACTGCGCGGCTTTCTGGTTTTTGCGGAAGATGTCGTAGTCGCCGACGTTGAGTTGCAGATAATCGGCCGCGCGCACCGCCGGTGCGGCAAGCGGCAGGATCAACAGAGCCAGAGTAATGTGTTTCAAGTTCATATGTGCCCTCTCTTTTATAAATCCTGCGAATCGCAGATTGCGCAGGATTATTGGTACAACTTCTATAGATCCTGTGCAATCGCTTATGCGATTCACAGGATTAGAACAAAAAAATTAAATTTCAGTTAATGGCGGTGGCGCGTGCGGATCGACCAGTTTTGCATCTTTCAA
>Ga0206956_1066_pt1 | contig 30337 bp, 33 predicted proteins | sample Alteio_BWOrgHeat_35_FD_153252 | JGI IMG/M metagenome (GOLD analysis project Ga0206956, IMG submission 153252) | Enriched cells from forest soil in Barre Woods Harvard Forest LTER site, Petersham, Massachusetts, United States -... | ecosystem: Environmental > Terrestrial > Soil > Temperate forest >...
TCAGCGATCTTAAAAAAGATTTCCAACATATGGCGCAAACCCAGAGTACCTCGCCCCAAGTTGTATAATATTTTCTAGGCGCAAGATTACGCCAACTTAACCAGCTTACTTTCCAACCAATCGGCAAGCTGCTCTTCGTTTAAAGAACCTTCGGCAACTGCATACATGGTAAGATATTTTTCTTCCCTGGTTGCATTAATATCGAAACCGTTAAGTACCAGAAAAGCACGCATTACTACATAAGCCGTGCGTTTATTGCCATCGATAAACGCATGGTTTTTGGCAATGCCAAAGCCATAGCAAGCCGCCAGTTTGCTTAGCGAAACAATCTGATTATAATGATAAGCATTTTGCGGGCGGGCGAGCGCAGATTGCAATAAGCCTATATCACGAATACCTGCGCCACCGCCATGTTCGGCGATTTGCTCGTTGTGATAGCTCAATACGACATCCTCCCGGACCCATGCCGGTTCAATGGCTGTAATGTGCATGGTATTACTCGGCTAAACGCCTGAGCACATCTCGGTCTTCGCGCATAATTTTGCGGCCGACTTCCATCTGGCGGGAAAATTCCTCGTCATACGCGGTAAGCTCAATACCGTTAGGCGTTTCGATTGCATAAAGCACATCGCCTTTATCGACATGCAACTTGGCTAGGATTTCCTTGGACAAAATAATGCCGACGGAATTGCCGATTTGGGTGATTTTAAGCGTAGTCATAAAGCCTCCGTATAACTATTGTTATAACTATAATATAACAAATGTTATAACGTGTCAAGAGGCAGAAAATCAATTACTTCTGTGTACCAAACTTCAGGCCGAAAAAGCCCAGAATTCCCGGGACAATCAAGCCAATCCAGCTTACCCACATCGGAACAGCCCAGCCATCGATAACAATACCCCACCCCTGCGCCAGCCTGGCGACGTGCACCAGGGCGACGATGGCAAAAATAATACCGGCGATTAATGCAAAAGTTTTTTGGGACATAGGTACCTCCGATTAATGCCAATAGCGTACATTATATAAAAATTCTATGAGCTTGTCCCCTTCGCTCTTACGCTTTACATCACCCATCCGTCAGCACGGTATCCATTGTCACAAAATCTTAATATTTATTATGTTGAATTTAAAAATTCGCATGTTAGATGTAGCAACCGTTAACAAATTTTTAACGGAGGTATTTATGAAACTAGTGTACGTAACGCATGATGAGGCACTGACGGAAGAATTTAAAAAATGGTCGCCCAAGGGGCCATACTCACAATCCTATAGCGGCCAAAAATACACTCCAAAAGGGGAGTTATGGTCACAATATGCTAAAATACTTGAACAATACTCCACGGAAGCGAGCAAAGATCCAGAATTAAAGCCAGAGATCGCTCCTAGCCTCTGCTCCGCCGCTGCGTTGTTAGTTGATGACAATAATAAGGTAGTGGCGGGAGCTACTATCAGTTGGAGTTGGGATCATGAGCAATCGCTGGTTGATGGAAAACATCTGCCATCATATACCCCAAAAGATTCGGTTGGATATATAGACAAAGTGGTTGCTGCTCCAACCGCCGGGATGCGCGGTCTCGAACTCCAGCAAAAAATACTCCAGGATTTCAAGGATGGGAAAGGTATTTTCAAAGAATCGCGATTTGATGATTTACGCATACTCGCCGGGCATGTGGTACAGCAAAACGCTTTGGCATTACATGAAGCCGCTCGGGACCTTAACCTTGATAGAGTCGTGCGCGATGATCTGACCAGAAAAACATCACACGGCAAATCATTTTTTGTTGCTGCAGCACGCTCTCAATTAGTGCCCAACGGGTATGAAAAGCATGTCATGCCCGAGGAAAAAATCCGCGAGGCCGCTCATGCGGAATTGATAAAATATAAAAAGAACCACCCAAAACCAAGACAACAAATAGAGCGTGGCGGCTCCAACAAAAGCATTGCTCGCGGCTAACGAGGCCTACTGCCCTGCTGCCTCCCCCTTACCCTTCACCCTGTCGGCCAGCCAAATCATGCCCCCAGCCTACCGTCGGCGAATTTATGGATGAGGCTGGCGATAAGAGTTTGGTAGGGTAATCCTTCCTGCCCGGCGCGGTGCTTGACCTTTTTTAAATCAACGGATGACAGGCGGATGGTGATGGTAGTGTCTTTGCGCAAGGTATTGCGCGCGAGGATTTTGGCCTCACGCATCAACCGGTCAGCATTTGCAGAGCGCGTCACTTTCTTTTTTCCAAGAGCATTCTCAATATTTTGCTCATATCTGGTAAGCTTATTTTTTTTCTTTTTCATAATGACGTCCTTTCTTATATAGCTCGTTTAATTTGCGACTCGGATACGCCGTAAATAATTTCACATTCTCGCCATCACTTTCATGAGCCATGGCCCATGTATATTCATCGACATCAATGACATATAATTTTTGCTTAGGATATCGCCTCATATCGGGATGATCAATAACATCCATTAAATTACCGGATTCAATCAACATAACCAGTTGAATAAAACCCACGCCGCGCTCTCGCTCCAGCAGGGCATTCTTCCTCTCTGAGAATACATATTTCCCTAGTCTTTTCATACTATATCACAACGTACATACATTGTCAAACATTCTCCCCTTTCCCCTTTACCCTATCGGCCAATGCTGCGCTCATGAACGGGTCGAGATCGCCGTCGAGGACGCCTTTGGTGTCGCTGGTCTCGTAATCGGTACGTAAGTCTTTGACCATCTGATATGGATGCAAGACGTAAGAGCGAATCTGATGCCCCCAGGCGTTGTCAGTTTTGGTGGCGTTGAGGGCCGTTGCTTTTTCCTCGCGGATGCGCAACTCGCGTTCATATAACCTCGCTTTAAGCATCTGCATCGCCTCCGCGCGGTTGGCATGTTGGCTGCGCGACGACTGGCATTTCACCACGATGCCGGTAGGCATATGCGTGAAGCGCACGGCGGATTCGGTTTTATTGACGTGCTGGCCACCGGCACCGCCGGAGCGCATGGTGTCGACCTGAATATCTTTTTCGTCGACTACGATATTGATGCGGTCATCAATGACCGGATAAACCCAGGCCGAAGCGAAGCTAGTGTGGCGACGTGCATTGGAATCGAACGGCGAGATGCGCACCAGCCGATGCACACCTGATTCGGTTTTCGCCCAGCCATAAGCATTATGGCCAGAGATTTTGATAGTTGCCGATTTGATACCTGCCTCCTCGCCACGACTTTCATCGATCAGTTCAACTTTGTAGCCATGCTTTTCCGCCCAGCGTACATACATGCGCAGCAGCATCGACGCCCAATCCTGTGATTCCGTCCCACCCGCGCCGGAATTGATTTCGAGGAAACAATCAAAGCCATCGGCCTCACCGGACAGCAGCGATTCGATTTCAAGTTTGTGCAATTGCGCTGCGACATTTTTCAGCGCTGCCTCGGCTTCACCGAGCATGGCTTCGTCCTTCTCGGCATCGGCCATCTGCGCCAGTTCCATATTGTCCTTATATTCGCGGTCGAGCCGTTCGTAACCGGAGACAAGTTCATCGAGATGATTGCGCTCGCGCAGCAGCGTCTGCGCCTTAGTCGGGTCGTTCCACAGATTGGGATCTTCAGTGAGCGCGTTTAATTCGTCACGGCGACGCAGGGCGTTGTCCCAGTCAAAGGTACCTCCTCAGCAGCTCCTGCGACTGCTGGATTTTTTGTGATAGACTGAGAATTTCGGCTTTCATAGGTTTCCTTATAACACTGGCTGGCAGGATACGCTAATACAATCCCCCGGTACCCGTAATCGGCGGCGAGTCGTCTTCCGGAACGGAGACGGGAGGCGCAGAGTTCAAAACCGGCAACGGTATTTCAGTTTGCGAATCCTCGTTATCATTATTTCGCTGCGGCGTCACACCGGGAATATAAATTTGTGAACCAGTGATGAAAGCCTCATCAATGACCGGGCCCGTCGGCGGCACGGCAGCGATCGGAATGCCGGTGGTCAAATCAACTTTAATCAGCTGGATGCCACGCGGCTGGCGGAACGGCGTATTGGGCACGTCCGTCAGCGCATTTTTCATGAAGTCGATAAACGCCGGCAGCGCCACCGACGCACCAGTTTCTTTTTTACCCAACGTGCGCGGCGTATCGTAACCGATAAACACACCTGCAACTAAATCCGGCGTGAAACCGACGAACCAGGTGTCGCGGCTGTCGTTGGTGGTACCGGTTTTGCCGGCCATGACACGATCTTTGAGTTCAAGATGAATGCGCGCGCCGGTACCGCGGATGGTCACACCCTCCAGCATCGAAATCATCTGGAAGGCGATACGTGGGTCGATAATTTCCTCGCGGTCATCCGCAGGAATCGGCGGCGGCGCGTTCGGATCCAACCCATCCAGCGTCGCAAGCTCGCATTTATCGCATATGCGGCTGTCGCGGCGGTAGATGGTGTGGCCGTGGCGATCGTCGATGCGCTCGATCAGCGATGGCATGATGCGTTTGCCGCCGTTGTCGATGATGCCGTACGCATTAGTCAGGCGGATAAGTGTCGTCTCCGCCGCGCCGAGGACGATAGAAAACTCTGCCGGAAGTTCGTCATAAATGCCGAACCGTTTGCCGACGCCTACTACCTTGTTTATGCCGATGACCTGCGCCAGACGCACCGTCCAGGTGTTACGCGATTTTTCAAGTGCCGTGCGCATGGTAATCGGTCCGAGGTAATCATCGTGATAATTCTGTGGTGCCCAGTCCGGCAAGCCAGCGCCCTGACTTATTTCAACGGGCCCGTCAAGCAGCACGGTCGTCGGCGTAAAACCGTTTTCCAACCCCGCCGTATAAACGAACGGCTTGAAGGAAGAACCAGGCTGACGGCGCGCCTGCGTAGCGCGGTTAAACTCGGTGCCGCCATAGGCATAGCCACCCGACATGGCCAAGACACGGCCGGTATGCGGGTCGAGCACCAGTAGGGCGCCGTTGACTTCCGGTATCTGCTCAAGGTCCCAGGATCTTTTTTCTTCCGCCGATGTTAGAAACTTTTTCTCATCAGGCGTTACGGGGCCTACGATAATGACATCGCCGACTTTGAGAATGTCGGAAGGTTTCCTCACCTCCGGCCCCAATTGCCCATCACTAATGACGCGCCGCGTCCATTTCAGCACAGCGGCCGGCACAATGCCCTGGTTGTCATTATCAAAAATAATAATCGCTTTGCGGTCATCAGTCGCCGTCACCAGCGCCAGCTTTTGGTTTTCAAGCAGCTGGTAAGCATTGTCATGCTCAAGGCGAATAAGCCGCTCCCTCCAGTCATCGGCCTTAGCGCCGAGCGCCGGCAGATGCGTCAGCGCCCCGCGATAGCCACGCCGACGGTCATACTCGATAAGCGCCTTGCGCAAGGCATGATCGGCATATTTCTGCAGGTCAGGATTAAGTGTTGTCTTGACGACGAGACCGCCTTCATAAAGCGCGTTGGCGCCATACATGTCGGAAAGCTGACGTCGTACTTCCTCAGAAAAAAAGTCAGCGCGGGCGATTTCGGTGTTATCGCGATTGCGCAGGGTAATGGGTATCTTTTGCGCCTCAGCCACTTCATCGGCCGTGATATAGCCACCCTCACGCATGCGCTCAATCACCCAGTTGCGGCGCTCAAGAGCCATGGCGTAATTTTTTCGAGGATCATACAATGCCGGCGCTTTGGGTTGCGACGCCAAAAGGGCCGCTTCCTCGATGGTCAGTTCGTCCATCGATTTATTGAAATATTTCTGCGCTGCGGCCGCTACACCGTATGCCCCCTCGCCCAAATAAATTTCATTGAGATACAATTCGAGGATTTTATCCTTGCTGTAGGTGCGGCTGATGCGCATGGCAAGGATGGCTTCCTTGACCTTGCGCTCGATCGATTTCTCCTTGGTGAGCAGAAAGTTTTTGACAACCTGCTGCGTGATGGTCGAGCCGCCGACCAGGCCTTTACCCTGCCCGTAATTGACGATGTTATCGCGGATGGCGCGGGCAATGCCGGTAAAATCGATACCTTCATGCTCATAAAAATTCTTATCCTCCGCCGAAATAAACGCCTGTCGCACGCGAAGCGGAATGGCCGTAAGCGGCACGAACACGCGCTTTTCCGTGGCGTATTCAGCGAGTAGTTTGCCGTCAGCGGCATACAGACGCGTGATCGTCGGCGGATCGTAATTGGCAAGCTGGGTATAATCGGGCAGGTCCTGACTGTAATGATTGAACAGCATCACTCCCGCCACGCTACCGATGATAATCAGCGTAAAGCCCAGCGAAAAAATCCAACCGAAGAGGCTGAGGATGGAACGGGTAAGACGGATCATGGCTCTAATTCGGATGAGGGCGTGAAAAGAGATATTGAGGATGTATAAGCGTATAAAAAATAATAAAAATTATAGATAAATATCCGCACACCTGACAAGTCTTGAGTATATTAGACCGGATCTTCTTTCGAACATTTTGATCCCATAAATCTAACTTAAGCCATGAAACACAAAGACGGACGGAGCTTCGTATAAAAATAAAAGCCGCACCAAGAAGAACTAGAAGGGATATTAACGCTACTATCGTGTGGTCACCATCACCAAGCATCGCAAGAAAAAAAACAATAAAACCCAAAATTCCCAGTGGCCAAGTCCATATCGATGAGACAAAGTTCGCACCAAGAATGTTGTGCATAATCGCGCCAATCAGTATGTAGAGAATACCTATAACAGCAATCATAATAGTAATTTTAATAGTCAGGTCTGATTTAGTTTTCATTAATCGCCCCCCTGTTTCTCCTGCTTGAAATACGCATCGATGCCGGTAGCGATACCGCCGACGACCTTGTCACGATAGGACTTGGTGTTGAGCAATTTTTCCTCCCTGGGATTGGACAGGAATCCGGTTTCAATCAGCACCGATGGAATATCCGGTGCTTTGAGTACGGCGAATCCGGCAAAGCGATGAGAGTTTGGCAGAAGCGTAACCTTGTCATCAAGCGACACCACCAGCAGATCGGCCAGCGTCGCCGAGCGGTTTTTAGTATCGCGTTCGGCCAGCGAAATCAGAATGCCGGCGACATCCTGGCGTTCGCCTTTCAAATCGACGCCGGAGAGCACATCGGCTTTATTCTCACGCGCGGCCAGCGCTTCCGCCTCCGTATCCGACGCCTGTTCCGACACCGTATAAACCGAAAGTCCGCGAGCATCCTCTTCCGGCGCCGAATCGGCATGCAATGAGATGAACATATTTCCATGCTCCTTGCGGGCGATTTCGACGCGCTTGCGCAGCATGATAAACGTATCGTCATCACGCGTCAGCTTCACATCGTAATGGCCGCTTCTCAGCAGGCGCGCTTTTAGCGCTTTAGCAAAATTCAGTACCACATCTTTTTCCTGTGTTCCGTCGGGACCAATGGTTCCCGGATCGACACCACCATGCCCGGCATCGATGATGATAACCGGTTTTTTGGGAATTTTTGCGACGTGACGCCGAGATTTACTCTCCCCCTTGAGGGGGAGGGTCAGGGAGGGGGCGTTATCATTAGCCGCCATTTTATTCGCCCCCCTCCTAACCTCCCCCCTTGAGGGGGGAGGAATTTTAGAGGAAGCAACGATAGTGATAATGAGCAGATCGCCTTTTCTGGCATTTTCGTTATGCGCACCGGTCACGCGCACCGGTTGGTTCAAATCGAACACAAAGCGCGACGTCTCCGGATTGAACTGACCATAGCGCAGCTTTTTGAGCAGATCGCCGTCATATGAATCCGCCAGCGCCACTTTCGGATGTCCACCCACCGATGGCACATCGACCACCAATCGGTCGGGATTTTCGACGGTAAAAACCTTATGCGGCGAAGCGGCCGGCACTGCAATGGTAATGGTTTCTTCCCGGTTTTCGACGCTGACGCTGACCATATCAGCCGCCAGAGCGCCAGACCACGGAATGGCGGCGAATGCCAGCCAGAATATCAGTAAATAAAGCTTGTATTTCACTTGGTTGATACGCACGTAAAACATTTTTGAGTGGTTGATTGTACGTGAAAAGATTGATTGTGTAATCCTTTTTTTACCTCTATAGTATAAAAATTACCAGGGCGCGTATGAAGATACGTTCGCCGGATAATTATGGAATTTACGGCAAGGATCAGCCAAGCAAAACGGCTGGGTTTTGCCAAAGAGATTATAGAGTTTTGTATCAATTACCGTCTTACGGTTGCGGTTTTTAAGTTTTATGGATTGTTCGTTCCAATCATGTTTGCAGATAGGTTCCCCGCCCGGGCTAAAGCCCGTTTATGGCGGCGCATGTCTGTTGCCTGAGCGCGTCTCTCCGCCTAACTGACCCTCACCCGTGAGGCGGCTCATTTATAAGGAGTCGCACTCATGACTAAACGTATGCTAATCGATGCGCTGCACGCGGAAGAAACCCGTGTCATCATCGCCGATGAAAATCAGATTTACGATTTTGATTTCGTAAGCGCTGCCAAAAAACAGCTCAAAGGCAACATTTATCTTGCCAAAATCACCCGCGTCGAACCGAGCTTGCAGGCCGCGTTCGTCGAATATGGCGGCGGCAAGCAGGGCTTTTTACCCTTCTCGGAAATTCACGCCGACTATTACCAGATCCCAACGGCGGACCGCCAGCGGTTGATGGAAGAAGCCGAGCGTGAAGCCGCTGCCGAAGAAACATCTCCACCGCGCGAAGCCGAATCATACGGCGAACAGCCGATTGTTGAGGCCACGCAGGAAACTCCTGCCGCACCGCCGGCAGAAACCGCCGAACAATCGGCGCTTACCCCCACGGAAGGCGACGGCGACCATCCCGCTTATTTAACGCAGGGTGCCATCGATGTTTCGACCAGCAGCGAAGAAATACCTGAAACCGCGGAAGAAACACCTGTGGCAGAAATCGCCGCCGAACCGAAAGCCGATGAACCGCAAACCAATGAAGCACCGACGGAAACTTCCACACAGAGCGAAGGCGTCGAGACCATCCCCAACGAGGAAGATGAATACCGTCCGAAGAAGCATGTCTTCTCGCGCCGCTATAAAATCCAGGAAGTCATCCGCCGTGGCCAGATTGTTCTGGTGCAGGTTATCAAGGAAGAACGCGGCAACAAGGGCGTATCGCTGACGACGTATTTGTCGCTGGCCGGCCGTTATTGCGTGTTGATGCCCAACTCGCCCAAAGACGGCGGTATTTCGCGCAAAATCGCAAGCCAGGAAGACCGTCGTCGCCTTAAAAGCATTTATACTGAACTCAAATTAGCGGCAGGCATGAGCGTCATTATTCGCACCGCCGGCATGGATCGCACCCGCGCCGAAATCAAACGCGACTATGATTACCTGGTCAAACTCTGGAACCAGATCCGCGAGGACACGCTGAAATCGAATGCCCCCGCCCTCATCTACGAGGAAAGCGACATCATCAAGCGCGCCATCCGTGACCAGTATTCGAGCGACATCGACGAACTCATCATCGAGGGTGACGAAGGTTACAGACAGGCCAAAGAATTCATGAAGTTGCTGCTGGCCAGCCATACGGCCAAGATAAAGCATTATAAGGAACCGACGCCGTTGTTCTACGCTTACGGCATAGAAGAACAGTTGCTGTCGATGCATGACCCGGCCGTCAAACTGCCTTCCGGCGGCTATATCGTCATGAACCCGACCGAAGCACTTATCTCCATCGACGTCAACTCCGGCCGTGCTACCGGCGAACGCAACATCGAGGAAACGGCGACCAAAACCAATCTCCAGGCTGCCGTCGAAATCGCCCGCCAGTTGCGCCTGCGCGACTTGGCCGGCCTCATCGTCATCGATTTCATCGACATGCTCGAATCACGTAACCGCCGCGCCGTTGAAAAAGCGCTGAAAGATGCACTGAAAGCCGACCGCGCCAAAATCCAGATCGGGCGCATCAGCCCGTTCGGGCTTTTGGAAATGTCGCGCCAGCGTTTACGCTCGTCTATTTCTGAGACCAACATGGTGCAATGCCCGCATTGTATCGGCCGTGGCGTCATCCGCTCCAACGAATCGATGAGCATCCAGATGATCCGCGCCATCGAGAAAGAAGCCTCCGCCGGCGTATGGAGCGGCCTGCGACTGATCGCACCGCAAGGCGTGGCGCTGCACTTGCTCAACAGCAAGCGCGATATCCTGCGCGCCATCGAAGAACGTTATGGCCTCACCGTACAAATTTTAGTCGGTACGGAACTTACCGCTTCTGAATTCAATCTCGAGAAAATGCGCCGCTCAGATCGCAGTGAGCATGACAGAAACCGCCCGCGCCTGCCTGCGCGAAGCCAAAGCGACTTCGCTTCGGCGAAGGCAGGCCGTCCGGAACGGGAACGCCCCGAGATGGAAGCCATGCCAGCAGAAACAGCTGGCAATGATAACGCCGCGCCTCAGCAACCTGAAACCGAAGGCGCACCGCGCGATGATTCTTACCGAAAAGGCCGCGGCGGACGTAATCGCCGTGGGGGACGCGATCGTGGCCCGCGCCGAGATCGTCATCCCGCCGCAGCGGACGCCAACGTCACTCCGCAGGAAGCAACTGTCGCCTCGGACAATGCACCTGTTGTAGAAGCAGCAGCGATAACTGAAGGTCAGGAACAGCCTGACCGCCATAATCGCCCGCGTGGCGGACGTGGCCGCCGCCCCTGGCGCAACCGCGACGACCGCGGCGGCAATAAGGACAGCAGCAATTATGTGCGTACCGAACCGGCGCATTCCGGCCCTGACGGCCATGTTCTCCCGGCGTTCGCTACGGAAGACCGTATTTCGGTGGCCCCGTCGCGACAGCCCGAACCAGTCGTCCTTGCACAACCGCCGCTGGAATCCACGCCGCGCGATCCCAACGCTCCGCCGAAAAAAGGCTGGTGGAAAAAAATGATCGAGCTGGATGACTAATATGACTAGGCCAGAAGAAACTCTGGAATCTGCACTGGCATCGGAAGATCTTAAGCGCATCGAGTGGGAGAAGTATCCCCATGGTTACATGAATGACATCATCGACCATCAGATCACAGAAGTCTATAAACGCCATCCTGTCTTATGGGAAATAAGACGCGAAATTGGTGATGCCATGCCACCATCAGAATCAGCTCTGGTAAGAGACTTACCACAACATCGTGGAATCGGGCTGGGTCCTGTAAATGTAGGAGGAAATCTGGAAAGCCCGGATGCAAATGATCACTTTGTCTTTCCTCGGTTGGATGGATTTTTCTCAAGAAATTATATACTAGCAAGACTTTCAAAAAAACCCGATACCGTAATAAACGCTATACGGAAACATTGGATCCATTTTGCAGTTGATATGGACGAATGGGACAGATCCAGAGCCAAAAAAGCCGTGATACAATATGAGAAAGCTTTAGATGCAGCCATCGCAAAAGTTGTAGGGCTGGAGTATCTCCCTGAAAAACCAGAACGCCGCCCTGCTGCTTTGGAAGCCTCAAAAGGCCCGCAAAATAGAGGGCGCAGCTAATACTTCAAATTGGTAATGACAATGTGCATGAAACAACTATTTCATCTTCTCATTTGTTTCCTCACCCTCTTCTGCTTCTCCGCCGAAGCCTTCGCCGTTCCGCTCATCCGCGACGCCGAAATCGAGCATACGCTGCGGGAATACACTGATCCGATTTTTAAAGTCGGCGGCTTGAAACCTTCAGCCGTGCATCTGTTCATCGTTGAGGATGATTCGCTCAACTCCTATGTCGCCGGCGGCGCGAACATGTTTATCCATACCGGCCTCATCCTGGATTGCGACACGCCCGACATGCTCATCGGCGTCATGGCGCACGAAACCGGCCACATCGTCGGCGGTCATCTGGCGCAAGGCACCGAGCAACTCAAAAACGCCGAACTGGGCAGCATCCTGGCCTTCATCCTCGGCGCAGCGGCGGGCGTAGCGGCGCGGAATTCCGGCGCGGCGGCGGGCACCATATTGGGCGGACAAAGCATGGTCGGGCGCAATTACCTCGCCTTCACGCGCGCGCACGAAGAAGCCGCCGACACCTTCGCGTTAAGGGCACTCGACCAGCTCAGCATTTCCGCTGCCGGTCTTCTTAAAGTATTCGAACTCCTGCGCCGTCACGAGCGCGAACATGGCGGCACACCCGATCCTTATATGCTTACCCACCCGCTGACTTCCATCCGCATCGAGCATGTGCGCAACCATGTCGAGGAATCAAAAATTCCCAATGGACAATACCCGCACCAGTTTGATGCGCCGCATCAGCGCATGGTCGCCAAGCTATACGGCTTCCTGCAATCGCCGGAGCGTACGCTGGCGAAATATCCGCTCTCCAACAAGAGCGTCGCGGCGCGGATGGCACGCGCGATTGCCTATTATAAAATGCCGGATATGGACCGGGCGATGGCGGAGATGAACAGCCTGATCAAAGAATCGCCGAACGATCCGTTTTTCCATGAACTCAAAGGCCAGATGCTGTTCGAAAACAACCGTCCGAAAGAAGCACTGGCTTCCTATCAGCAAGCAGTAAAACTATTACCCGATTCACCGCTGATTCTTGCCGATTTGTCGCGGGTCGAACTGGCACAGAACGATGCATCATTGGTACCGTCGGCCATTACCCATCTCGAAAAATCGAGCGAGATGGAAGATGATAATCCCGAAACCTGGCGGCTTCTGGCTACGGCGTATGGCAAAGCCGGGAATCAGGGCATGTCGTCGTTGTCGCTGGCCGAAGAATCGATACTGGCAAATGACCCTAAAACGGCGCTTTCCCAGGTTGATGAAGCACTCCGCTATTTGAAAGACGCGAGTCCGGCGCGCCAGCGGGCGCAGGACATCAAGGCGCGTGCGCTCGATATGCGCCGCGAGCAGAAAGAGAACAGTTAGAAAATTTGCATTATTTTCTATACTTTTGCCGCTACAGCCGGTACACAGAATAGCTATCCATTTGCTCAGGAGAACCTCATGTCATTTGCCCGCTTTCTTTTCGTCGCCGCTGCATGCACAACCCTTGCGCCGCTTGGCGCATTCGCGGAAACGCCGACACCTCCTGCTGCCGCTCCCGTCGCCGCCGCACCTACTGCAGGGGCTCCTGCAACCACTGCCGGCAGCTTCACTCCGCCTGCCGCATCTCAAGAAAAATCTTCTACCTCATCTGCCAATGCGCCAGTGACGCGTGCTGAAATCCCCGACCTCGTCAAACAGGCGATCTTGGATAATCCTGAAATTGTCATGCAGGCCGCACAGAAACTTCGTGACAAACAGCTCGCCGAAGGCGAGAAGCAAGCTAAGGAAGCATTGACAAAACATAAAGCTGACCTCCTTAACGATACTAGTTCCCCCAGCGTCGGCGACGCCAAAACAGCCAATGTTACGGTTGTTGAATTTTTCGACTACCATTGCGGCTATTGCAAACATATGGTTCCCGCCATCACCCAGCTGCTCAAAAACGACAAAAAAGTACGCGTCGTTTTCAAGGAATTTCCGATTCTGTCAGAAGATTCAATGGTCGCTGCACGCGCCGGACTCGCGGCGTATCATGTCGCACCGGATAAATATTTCGACTACTATACCGAGTTGATGCAGAGCAACGGCAAGTTCGATGAAACTTCTTTGCTCGCCGCCGCTAAGAAAGTGGGCATCGACCCGGACAAGCTCAAAACCGAAATGGCCAAGCCGGAGATCAGCGCTGAACTGGATAAAAACCGTACCGTCGGTGAAGACCTCGGCATCCACGGCACTCCTGCCCTCGTTGTCGGCAACCAGCTCATAGGCGGTGCGCTGCCTTACGAGGATTTACAGAAAGCCGTCGACGAAGCACGCAGCGGCAAAAAATCCGACGCCGAAGCACCGAAGAGCTGATTTATAATCTGGTAGCCCTACTCCACCATTGCGGGAAGCGGCGTTGTATATCTGCTGCCGCAGCTTTTGCCGTCGCCTCATTATCATAAAGCCCGAAGCAAGTCGCACCGCTGCCGGACATGCGCGACAGGTAACATCCCGGCGTAGCGCCGATAGCGACCAACACATCTCTGATGACCGGCGCCAGCGCCATTGCCGGCGTTTCCAACATATTATGTTTAGGCTGAATGCAGCGCATCAATGCATCGAATGAATCAATTTCTTTCGGCATGTCGGCAGGCGGCGTAAACGCGCCCGAAAAACGGCGAAAGACATCTTTGGTCAACAACGGCGCGCCCGGATTGACCAGCACCGCCCACACATCGCATTTCCTTTTGATCGGCGTGACGCGTTCGCCCACACCTTGCATCCATGCCATGCGCCGCGCCAGACATACCGGCACATCAGCGCCAAGCTGCAATGCCATTTTCTGCATATCCGCATCGTCAATGGCAACGCCCCATAACTTCGCAAGCCCCAATAATGCCGCCGCCGCATCGGACGAACCGCCGCCGAGTCCGGCACCGACGGGAATATGCTTTTCGAGCGTCATCTGCGCACCTGCTTTATATCCCGTATGGTTTTTAAGCAGCTGCGCCGCTTTCATAACGATATTATCCTGCGAGAGCGAAGCAGCGAATGGCCCGGTAATTTCCAGCGACAATGTTTCAGCGGGCTTGAGTTCCAACCTGTCGCCGAATTCAGCGAACGTCACGAGGCTTTCGAGCAGATGATAGCCATCGTCGCGCTTGCCGGTGACATGCAGAAATAAATTTATCTTGGCATGCGCAAGGATGTAAGGAGAACTCATTACGGGGTTGCAGCGCTTACCGGCTTCGTATCGGCCATTGCAGCCGGCGGCGGCAGACCTTCTTTCAACTTGCGATGCAAGGCATCGGCCTCTTTTGCTTCGGGCGAGGAGTTGAGTGAACGTTCCCACTGGTAACGCGCCTCGGTCTTATGCCCCAGCCGCCAATAAACATCGCCAAGATGATCGTTGACGGTAGCGTCGCCGGGGAGTAGTTCAACCGCTTTTTCGAGATACTCCGTCGCTTTTTGGTAATCTCCGGATAAATACAACGCCCAGCCCATGCTATCGACAATCTCTGCATCATCAGGACGCGCCTTGACCGCTTTTTCGATCATGACGCGCGCATCGGCAAGATTCTCACTACGCTCCATCTGGCCATAGCCCAAGTAATTAAGCACATCGGGCTGATCGGGTTTGAGCACCAGCGCCTGCTGCAAGTCGCTTTCGGCTGCCTTCCAGTTGCCCAAACGTTCGAAGCAAGTACCGCGTGCAAACCACACCGGCCAATATTTGTTTTTGGGTTCACGAACGCGGCTGAGCGCTTCGCTGTACGCGTCCACGGCATCGCGGTAACGCGAATGAACGCGCAGCAAATCGCCTTTGGTAATGAGGGCATCAGGATTATCAGGAGATTGCTTCGCCATCGTATCGAGCGTGACAAGCGCATCACTCAACTTATCCATCCGGTCATAATTGACGACAATGTGCAGCTGTGCCTGTTCGTGAAGAGAGCTGTTCGCCGCAATCCTGCCATAGGCTTCGTTCGACCGGGCATATTGCTGCAATTCCCCGTACGCATCACCCAGCGCCAGCGCCGCATCGGCAAAATCGGGTTTGATGTAAAGCGCCATCTGCAGGTAGATCGCCGCATCGTTATTTGCCTCCGCACCGAGCATGATGCCGCCCATGGTATAGAGCACTTCGGCGATGCCATCATGCGCGTTGGTTACGGCCGATACATCGCTATCATCCTTATCATCCGGATGGGAATCGTGGAATGCTGTGACAATCGGCGTCAGCACCTCCGGAGAATTATTCTGCTTGTAAAATTGCAGGAGCATTCTCATGACGCGCATGGGAGGGTTACGCGGATCAGTGACGGCATTTTTGAAATTATTCGCAGCGGCATCGGTAAAGCCGGCCTGCGCATTGATCAGCGCCAGATGGTAATTGACCAGCGGCGCTGCACGGCCGACATCGGCACCAAGCGCTTCCACTGTCAGCGGCTTGCTCAACTTATTGCGGCTGACATCAAGCCACGCCGAAATCAGCGGTAGCCATAATTGCGCGTTGCCGTTTTGAAACGCCGAATCAAGCATCGCCGCAGCGCCAACCGGGTTATTACCTTTTACTTCGCGTAACGCCAGCAACAGGTCGGATAGCTGATCTTTATCATCCGTTTGCCGGATATCAGACGCCATCACAATGGCTTCCTCAACATTGCCCTTCAGCAACAACATACCCTGCAACTGGCTTGTTATATCTGCATTATCAGGTTCTTCTTTATGAATGCGGCGCAGGGAATCGATGGCCGCGTCGACATTGCCGTTATTCCGGGCGAACTGCCCGACAAGATAGCTGCCGGCTGATATGTCCTCAGCAGCAGCATCCGCTATGCTCAGTCCTACCCAGTCTATAAGGGCGATCGCCAGCCAGAAAATAAAGTTATATTGAAATTTCATAATGTTACATCATTTCTCATAGCAACCATCATAAAATGCTTGCACCTTCTCTCTATATTAATAGAATCCGGCGCAATCAGAAACAATTTTTTGAAAGAAAAGCGAGTTTTTTATGAGTAGCAAAAATAACCCGGAAGCGCGCGGTAAAGTCACTGAATTACGCAAATACAACGGCAAAGCGGTGAAACCCGTGCTGTTTATCATGCGCGGCGTCGGCCGTTACATCGCCGCTATGTTCGAAGACGGCACACTCGTCGTCGACAAAAACACCAAGCTGCCGATAGCTTACAAAAATATTTAATATAGAACTCGCCTCAAAACTCGCTACGTTGAGATTAAGAGCGAAGTTTCCGAGAACCGCAGCGCAAGCGTACGTTTAGGTACGTGCGCAGCGGAAGCGTAGGAAACAAAGCGGGTTAATCCAACGTAGTAGAGTTTGGGGGTGAGTTCCAATGCCTGACGTTATTGTCACCGGCCTACCGCGATCGGGCGCAACCGTCGTGGCAGCGCTGGTCGATGGTCTGCCGAATGCAGTGTGTCTCAATAGCCCAAAGGTGCAGATTACCCGCGCGCGGCAGCAGCATGAATTGATGCCGTATTGCAAATGGCTGGCCGGCGATTTTGTCTGGCAACGCGGGCAATTTCTGCGCGGCGAACCGGTGTCTGATTTCCGTGCTGCCGATGGATCGCCGCTGATGGACGGCCTGAGCGGACCTAAGGATCCTGTTTCTTTCACGCGGCCTGAATTGAAAGGAAATTTCATCCTCGGCATGAAGCACCATGTGCTTTACACCGCCCTGCTGCCGACGCTGGTGAAATTCGCTCATTTCAAAATTATCGCTGTCATCCGCCATCCGCTGGATGTGCTGGCCTCATGGCAGAAGCAGAAACATGCGCCTCTGTCCAAAGGCAACCCGCCGGGCATCGCGCACTTCTGGCCGGAAGCATTGGCGGTGATGGAATCGAAGGCTAAACAACTCGACCGCCTGGTGCAGCTATATGAGATGCACCTCCAGCGTTATCATGAACTACGTGAACAAATTCATATTGTAAAATACGAAGACGTCGTGCGCGACCCGATGATCGTAAGCCGGCTGTTCGATGTCGACGCGTTGCCGGCCAATGCTTCAAAAATAAAATCACGCCCGCGCATCCTGCATATGGAGAACGCCGAACGCATCCGTGAATCGCTTAAAAAATACGGCGTGTTTGCGAGGGAGTATTATGGCGAGGTCTGATCACATCCCCGAATAGTTCGGGCCGCCACCGCCTTCAGGCGTAACCCACACAATGTTCTGCGTCGGGTCTTTGATATCGCAGGTTTTGCAATGCACGCAGTTCTGCGCATTGATCTGCAATCGTGGGGCATTCCCTTCCCGCACGATTTCATACACGCCCGCCGGGCAATAGCGTTGCTCCGGCGCGTCGTACTCAGGCAGGTTGACGGCAATGGGAACTTTCGGATCCTTCAGCGTCAGATGCGCCGGCTGGTCTTCTTCATGGTTGGTGCTCGATAAAAACACCGATGACATGCGATCAAAGGTCAACTTGCCGTCAGGCTTGGGGTAAGCAATTTTCGGCATGGTCGACGCTTTGCGCAATTGCGCATAATCGGCGTGGTTCCTGAATGTCCACGGGGCGCGACCGCGCAATAAATACGTATCGAGCGCGGCATAGATAAGTCCTGCGAACAAACCAAAATGAAACCCCGGACGGACATTGCGTACCTTATGCAGTTCACTGTAAACCCAGCTGGCTTTGAGCGCTTCGGGATAACTATCCAATTCCCTCCCCCCTTGTGGGGGAGGGTTAGGGAGGGGGGTATTTTTTGTAAGTTCACCCGCTCCCGCTCCGCTTTGCGTCGCGACCTCCCCCATCAAGGGGGAGATAAAAGAAGAATGAAGCGCTTGAAACACCGCCTCCGCCGCCAGCATGGCCGATTTCATCGACGTATGCGTACCCTTTACTTTGGGCACATTCATGAAGCCGCCCGAATCGCCGATAAGCGCACCGCCGGGAAATGTCAGCTTGGGGATAGATTGGAATCCACCTTCGTTCAACGCCCGCGCGCCATAACAAATCCGCCTGCCGTTTTCAAAAAATCCACGGATGGAGGGATGCGTCTTGAAGCGCTGGAATTCCTGAAACGGATCGAGGTATGGATTTTCATAATCCAGCCCAACAACAAAACCGACAGCAACCTTGTTATTCTCTCCATGATATAAAAATGATCCACCATAGGTCGCGGTATCGAGCGGCCAGCCAACGCTGTGGATGACCAGACCGGGTTTATGTTTCGCCGGATCGATCTCCCATAATTCCTTGATGCCGATGCCATAAGTCTGCGGGTCGGCGCCCTCACGCAGATTGAACTGCTTCATCACTCGCTCGGACAACGATCCGCGGCAGCCTTCGGCTAGCAGCGTGTATTTGCCTTTGATGGCCATGCCGGGCTGGTAAGACGGTTTTTTCTCCCCATTCTTGCCGACACCGAATTCGCCGGTGACAACGCCGCCGACGCCGCCATTCTCTATAATAAGGTCAGCCGCGGGGAAGCCGGGGAATATCTGAACGCCGAGCGCTTCGGCCTGCGTCGCCAGCCATTTGCATAAGTTTCCGAGGCTGATGATGTAATTGCCGTGATTGTGCATCTGCGGCGGTGTCGGCAGGCGGAACGAATGATTTTTGGTCAGGAATAAAAAACGATCTTCGGCAGCGGCGACCGTAACCGGCGCGCCTTTTTCCTTCCAGTCGGGAATGAGTTCATTTAACGCCCGTGGCTCCAGTACCGCACCCGATAATATATGCGCACCGACCTCCGAACCTTTTTCGAGTACGCAGACACTTATATCCTGCGACAATTGCCTAAGCCGTATGGCCGCCGAAAGCCCGGCCGGCCCAGCACCCACAATCACAGCATCATATTCCATGGTCTCGGTCATACCACCCATACTATCTGCTTTATTTATTTTATAAAGCGCTTATGGTGTTGTGGCTAACTTTAGAAATGGAGGATCTTATGCTTCGCAAGTTTTCATACCTTTTCCTGATACTAATCGGCTTTAGTGTATTCACTGCCCAACCGGCGCATGCAGCACCGAGCGGTCATCCCAGAATCGATGCCTTGCTTGCTGCTCTCAATGAACCCGGCCTCAAATTCATTCGTAACGGCGAAACGCATGACGGCGCATGGGCCAAGAAACACCTGACGGATAAATGGAACGAAACCAAGGGTGTCAATAACGCAGACGATTTCATTGCCAAGGTTGCCACCAACTCGCGTGAAACCGGAAAGCCCTATATCATCGAAACGAAGGATGGCAAGCAGATGCCGGCAGCCGATTGGTTCCGCCAGCGTCTGAAGGAAATCGATGCAAAAAACAAGAAATAATAAATAGGCATGGATAAAAAGGCATTGCTGGAATGGCATGTCGAAGCCGGAGCCGATGAGGCCGTGGGCGATGAGTCGATCAACCATTTCGTGATTAGGGGTCAGGGATTAGGGATTAGGGAAGAAAAGAAAATGGCTTCCCCCAATCCCCAATCCGCAATCCCCAATGCCTCACCTTTACACCATTCCCCCTCCGCCGCTATGTCGGTATCGAGGCAACTGGCCGATAATGCCAAAACGCTGGCTGAACTGGAAGCCGCGGTGCGAGCATTCGACGGCTGCGCCATCAAAAAAACTGCCAATAAAACCGTTTTCTGCGACGGCAACCCCAAAGCCCGCGTCATGATTATCGGCGAAGCGCCCGGCGCGCAGGAGGATATCCAGGGCATCCCGTTCTGCGGGCCAAGCGGCAAACTGCTCGACGCCATGCTGGCCGCCATCGGTCTGGACCGCACCTCAGTTTATATCTCCAACACCGTCTTCTGGCGTCCGCCGGGCAACCGCCAACCCACTCCAGAAGAAACCGCCACATGTCTACCCTTCGTCGAAAAACATATTGCGCTGGTGAACCCGGCTCTGCTGATTTTATCCGGTGGCACGGCGACGACGACATTACTCAATAAAGACACCTCGATTTCGCGTCTGCGTGGAAAGTTTTACGACTATACCAACCCCTACCTGAAAACACCTATTCCTACCGTTGTGACCTACCATCCGTCTTATTTATTGCGTTCACCGGGACAAAAGCGCCTGGCATGGCATGACTTATTGATGATAAAGGATTTTTTGGCAAAATAGTGCCGTCATGCCAATGACATGAAAATTGTCATAAAAGATTAATAAATCATTAATATAGGCGTCATATTGGCCCTATAAAATAGGATATAGAGAGCCTACAAAGGCAACCCATTGAATTATAAATAATTGGTTAATTTTTTACATTTTCATCTTGCTGGACAGCATATTATAAAGTAGAAAACGCCCCTATGGAAAAACAGATACCCTACCATACACGGACGTTTTGCCACTTGTGCAACATGCTCGGTGGACTGGCCCTACTCGTGTCTCTTGGGGCATTTGTCACCGTTCGTGGTGAACCTACGCCGGACCCGTCAGCATCGTTATTCTTTTCGGAGGCAACAGGCTCGGAATCGTCGCTGCCGGCAGTGCTGTCGCATAAGGACGTCGCCCTATACCAGGCCATCTTCCGCGCCCAGAAAGAAAGTAATTGGACAGTCGCCAATGCTCAAATCAAACATCTTGGCAATAAGATTCTGCTCGGGCATGTGCTAGCCGATCGCTACCTGCAACACTATAACAGCAGCCAAAATGAGTTAGTCGATTGGCTTACTAAATACAGCGACCATCCGCAGGCCGCCGATCTCTACACTATTGCCGTTGCCAAAATTCCGGCAGTAAAGGATAAGGTCGATCCGATTACCAAACAGCGCTCTCTCGATGGCTATGGCGATGATAACGGTCTGGCCGCTGCCGATGACAGCCCGCATGCTGCCACCTGGCGCGCCGGTCTGGATGCATGGCGAGCTGGTAATAAGGCCGGAGCCGCCAAGCTGTTTTCAAGCATCGTAGAGCATCGCGATGATCTTTCGCCGTGGACTGTTTCCGCCGCCGCCTATTGGTCTTACCGTGCTTATAGTGCACTTGACAATGAGGACGAAGCTCAGAAATACCTGCATATCGCCGCCGAGCAGCCGCGCAGCTTTTACGGTATCCTCGCCCGCAAGCAGCTTAAGGTAAAGCTGGGTCTCGATACCCGGCCGAAAGAACTGAGCGATAGCGACATGCTGGAGATGATCGGCAATCAGGCTATTCGTCGCACCATCGCCCTCGCCCAGGTCGGCATGACCGAATTGGCCGAACGCGAATTACGGGCCGTGTTCATGCAATCAGACAATGACGAAAAGTTACATCTGCTGGCGCTGGCACATGAACTGGGCCTCGCCTCCGTGCAGATCAGCATGGCCAAACATGTAAGCGCCGACGGTGAGCTGGATTATGCCAAATACCCTATCCCGAACTGGCGTCCGGAAGGCGGCTTTAAAATTTCTCCCGAACTGTTGTTCGCGCTGATGCGCCAGGAGTCAGGTTTCCGCGCTTCGGCCATCAGCCCCGGCGGCGCACTCGGACTGATGCAGTTGATGCCAAAAACCGCCCTGCTGATGGAAAAGAACATGAATAACGGCATCGCCCTCTCCGGTAACGCGGCGGATCCAGTGCTCAATATAACCCTGGGACAAAATTACGTCCGCCATCTGCTCGATAACGAACTGGTGGAAGGCAACCTGTTTTACATGCTGGCCGCCTATAACGCCGGTCCGGGACGCCTGCAGGAATGGAAGCACACCGTCGCCTATGATGGTGACCCGCTGCTGTTTATCGAAAGCATCCCTATTGCAGAAACGCGTCATTACGTCATGCAGGTCATGACCAATTACTGGATTTATTCCGAACTGGCCGACAAGCATAACGATTCCATCTACGCGCTATTGCATGGCCATTTTCCGTCTTACGATGAAGCAAGCTGGCCGGTCGCCGACGCTTCGATGTAGCGCGACCAGTGATTTTTTAGCTTAAATCTATGAAAAAAATCCTGCTGTTCTTACTTTTAGCGGCGCTGCCGGCCTATGCTCAGGATGATGACAACGCGCCATCCCCCTTACCCAAAGCATCTTCGGGCAAATTGCAAACCTACACGAATGATCAATATCACTTCACTCTGCAGTATCCGGGGGATTTTTATCCTACGGGGAATCCTGTTGAACTATCGAAGACATTAGTTGGTGTTATCGAGCCGTTTGTCACATTAATTGGTACATTAAGTAATTGCGATGAGAAAACATTCTGCATTTATCCTTCTGTTAATCCGAATTACTACGGGCCATCATTTGCTATGAATGTGAGTGCGGAACCCACCTATGAGGAATGTATACGCACAATTCCTCCTGATGATCCGCGTTTCAGTAATCATCAAAATCCAACGGAGCCAGTAACTATTAACGGGAATGTGTGGTATAAAGACTCATATTCCGAAGGTGGGCAGTTTACAGGAGGGACATATCGTACTTATTTTAATGGAACATGTTATGAAATATATCTTTTGGGATATTCTTTGGGATATTGGTGGAACGGAAAGGAAAAAGTTGATGTTCCTAGAGAATTTTTGTTAACAACCTCCCAATCTATTCTAAATAGCGTACGTTTTACAGTAAATGAAACTGCACCAACAAAGCATGATACGGATTTACCCGCTTGGAAGACCTACACCGGGAAAAAGATGCCTGTATCATTTACCTACCCCGGAAATTTCTTTGTCATAGAAAAAGCAGAGGTGGCGGCTAATCGAATATCCGGTATTCAAACCAAAGAAATATACGTTGGCCCGGGAAGAGGTCTGGAAATTGATGATTCTCATAGCATACATATTAAATCACAACAATTTCGGGACCCCACAGAAGCAATTAGCTTAATGAACGCGAATTTAAGGGCACAAAAAATGTCTGCTATGACACTTTCTGGAGAGAACGCCCATACCAGCAGTGATCCAATTAAACAGATTTTATTAGTACGTGGCAGTACATACTACGAAATTTGGTTTACCTTTACCCCTACTCCTAAACAATACAAAACCTTCGTAAAAACGTTCAAATTTACCTCGCCCGAATAATCTACATTTTGCCCTTTGACATTTGCCCTTTGATATTTGACATTCGGGCTTATGCCCATGCCCGATCTTTCTCTCGAATCCGCTTTTACCGGTCTTATCGCCGGGGTAGATGAGGTTGGCCGCGGCCCGTGGGCCGGGCCGGTCGTGGCCGCCGCGGTTATCCTCGACGTAAAGAGGCTTCCCACCGGCATCAACGACTCCAAAAAACTATCGGCGGCCAAGCGTGAAGCCTTATACGACGTCATCCTCGCCAGTACCCGTTCCGGCATTGGCATGGCCACCGTCGAAGAAATCGACGAACTCAATATATTGCAAGCCTCCCTGCTCGCCATGCGCCGCGCCGTTGAGCTACTCGGCGTCATGCCGGATATAGCGTTGGTCGACGGCAACCACGCGCCCAAACTGGCCTGTAAGGTCAAAACGGTCATCGGCGGCGACGCCTTGAGCCTTTCCATTGCCGCCGCCAGCATCATCGCCAAAGTTACGCGTGACCGCCTCATGTGCGAACTCGCCGCCGAATGCCCCGGCTATGGCTGGGAAACGAACGCCGGATACGGTACCAAAACACATCAGGACGGACTCTCCAAACTCGGCGTGACCAAGCATCACCGCCGCAGCTTCGCGCCGATTAAGGCGCTGCTGGAAAAAGAATTATTGCGGGCATAAATATGGGAGAACCCAGAGAAGGACGCGATCTACGAGCCCTGATAGCGATTATTCTAACATTTATCGAATGCTTCTATTTCAACATAAGCTTAAATTCTCCTGTCATTTTTCTTGTTTTAATCGGTAATCTGATCTTTGTATTTTATGCAATCAATTTCCTTACTGAAAAAATTGCCGATTTAGTAACATGGCTATTCAGGTAATATGAAAGAAAACGATACACGCCGCTATTCCCTCTTTCCTAAAACGCTGGCGGCCTGCGTCGAGCCGCTGACGCGGCCGTTGTTCAAGGCGCAGGCTTCGGCAACCACCCGCCTTATGACGCAGTGGGAATCCATCGCCGGGCCGGAACTGGCGCGGCATACCGCCGTTGAGAAATTATCCTTTCCTCAGGGTAAAAAAACCGGCGGCACGCTGACCATTTCCGTCGAAAATGGCTTTGCTACTGAGTTTCAACACATGCAGCCATTCATCCTCGACCGGCTGGGGGAATATTTTGGCTACCGCGCCATCGACCGTATTGCCATCTCCAATACTTTTACACCCGCCACCGCCACACCCGGCAAAGCACGGAAAACTACCTTGCCCCCCGATTGCAGCCGCATGGCCGATAAAGTAGAAGACGGCGAACTGAAAGAGGTGTTGCAATCGCTGGCAAAAACACTGTCCGAAAACCACACATAATCGTTGCGTAAGACAAAAATTCCACTTACATAAAGACATCATTATCTCTGGGAGGAAACTATGCGTATTGTCATTGCTGCTACCACCTTATTGATGCTGGGAACCACGGCCGCTTTCGCCCAGTTATCGCCCGAAGGCGCTGGCGCTACGGCTCAACCGCAGATCCCTTCCAGCGTAAAACCTGATGCCAGTTTGCCCAACGCCGATAAATCTTCCAATGCCATGCCAGTAGAACCGATTGCGCCACCTAAAACGGTGGATAATGGCACGAGTGCCGCACCCTCCGAACCTAACCTGAAAATTCCGCAGAACAGCGGCGGCAAGTCAGGCTCCTATATCATCAAAGATGCCCCTCTCCCCGGCGATTTCGTCATGGGTAAGACCACGGCGCCCATCATCATGATCGAATATGCATCGCTGTCATGCCCGCATTGCGCTCATTTCAGCAATAGCGTCCTGCCTGAACTCGAGAAAAAATACATCAACACCGGTGAGATACGCTATATCCTGCGTCAGTTCCCGCTCAACCCATCGGCCATGAAAGGCGCCATGCTGCTCGATTGCGTCGGCGAACAAAACAAGGACAAATATTACACCTTCGCCAAGGTGCTGTTTGACGCCCAGAGCAAATGGGCATTCGACAACGATTATATGTCAGGACTGCAGACCATCGCTGAGGTCGGCGGCCTGAGCAAGGAACAATTCGATCATTGCGTTAATAATACCGATCGCGAAATGAAAGTGCTCAAAGCCAAGAAGCTCGCCACCGACGAGTTGCAGGTTCCGCATACGCCGTATATTTTCATCGCCGGCGAAGTCTATGAAGGCGACCGCTCGATTGAAGCAATATCAGACTTCATCGACAAGAAGCTGGGGGAAGTGAAGCGCAAATAATGGGGCGCCACAACTAAGCTACCGACGCGGTTCTCCCTCCCTTACGGACATTGGTGTTTTTAGCAATGGCCGGAAGTTTATAGGTCAGGTTGCCAGTTTTGGCGGCATCCATAAATTTTATATCCATATCTTCTAATGATAACCTTTGCTCATCCGAGATAGTCACACTGGTGCTTTTAGACGGTTTTTGTTGCTCCATCTGCTTCTTAAGATCGTCTTTTTTTGCATCAATTTTCTTGAGTAATTCTTCAGGATGATCCTGAACCTTCTTTACCTCGACAAGGTCTTTCCGTAGCGCCTCCTGGTATGCCGCCTCATCGGGCGCCTTTGAACGTGCATCTTCCGCGGTCTTTATTTGAAGTTCAGCAGCCTTTTGTGCCCGTTGAATTTGCTCGCCGACATCCGGGATTTTTATGCCTAATTCCTTACGCGCCGTGTATACGGTAATAGCCGCATTTTGTCCGGCGCCACGCGCATATTGCACCATCAGGAATTCGGTAGGAGGGCTCTCGATAAACAACGCAACATCTTCTTTTTTAATCGTTTTTTTACTTCCTCTAGCCGCAAGCAATGTATTGGCCTGCGTGGCAATGCCATCCTTATCCTCAAGTGCCTCACTAAGTTTTTTATACGACCTTTCCACTATAGTGTGTTGTTCGGCTTCAGTCTTACCTTTCAGTTTTTTCTGAATATCCGCTAGCGCTGTTTCATCTGCGGTTACAAGATCCTTCAAGTCGTTTTTCGGATCGAGCGTCTTTCCCAATTGCTTCGATGCAATACTGCCGACGAGATGTACTATGTCGGAGTATTTTTGAGTAGTTTTGATTATCAATGCATCAGTAGTCAGTTTATTTTCGTCAGTCATAAAAGCTCCTAACGTGATGAATAAAAAAATAACGAAATCGGAACTTTTATAGACTCGATATGTTACAATTACGTGACAGTTTGAAGAAAATTGTGTTACAACGCCTAATTGCCTGAGACGGCATTGACATTGCGCACCACTTAAGGGAGATTATGCCGCAATCTGATGATTTAGACACGCTGCAGCGAAAAATCGACAAAGCCAAAACTCATACCGGCAGCAGGAATAACGACGCGTCCGACGAAGCTCCCGTCAATCTGGGATATGCCATGCGTTTCACGGTGGAGCTGCTTTCGGGTATTGCTGCCGGCGGTGCGCTCGGTTATTTTCTCGACCGCTGGCTTCACACATTTCCCTGGATTTTTATCCTCGGATTCTTTATAGGCGCAGGGGCGGGTTTTAGAAATTTGGTAAAGGAAGCGAATAAGGAATAATATGGCCGAAGGACATCACATGCATAACCCCCTCGCACAGTTCGAGGTACATCCTTATCTGCCGCTCAAATTGGGTCATCTGGATTTCAGCTTCACCAATGCTTCGTTGTGGATGTTCATCGCCACTAGCACCATTGGCCTTCTGATGTATCAGGGTGCGCGCCAGCGTCAGCTTGTACCGGGCCGTTGGCAATCGTTGTCGGAAGTACTGACAGAATTCGTTAGCAACACCATGGAAGACGTCACCGGCGAACACGGCCTCAAATATTTCCCGCTGCTCTTCACGCTCTTTTTATTCATCCTCGGCTGCAACCTGATGGGCATGTTGCCTTACTCCTTCACCGTCACCAGCCATATCATCGTCACCTTCGCATTGGCGATCTGCGTATTTTTATTCTGCACCTTGCTCGCGATTTTTGTGCATGGCCCGGGGAAATTCCTGCATTTTTTCGTTCCCTCCGGCATTCCCGTTATCATGATACCGATGATGTTCGTCATTGAATTGGTATCGTACCTGGCACGGCCGATCAGCTTAAGCCTTCGTCTTGCCATCAACATGATGGTGGGGCACACGCTGATGAAAGTGATCGCCGGTTTCGTCTTCATGCTCGGCTTGTGGGGCGCGTTTCCCGTCGCCTTCCTCGTCCTGCTCACCGGCTTTGAAATCGGCATCGCCATCTTGCAGGCATACATCTTTGCAATTCTCACTTGCGTTTATCTGAACGATGCGCTTCATTTGCACTAAATTTTACGGCTTATAATTTAACTCAACCACGAAAGGACTACTACTTATGGAAATTGCAGCAGCGAAAATGATCGGCGCCGGACTTCTGGCCTTGGGTATGTTGGGCGCGGCGGTCGGCATCGGCCTGATTTTCGCAGCCTTGCTCAACAGCGTTGCCCGCAACCCGTCGATGCAGAAAACCCTGTTCACCTATGGTATGATCGGCGCCGCCCTCGCAGAGTTGATGGGTCTTGCCTCGATCGGTATCGCGCTGATATTCGTCTTCGGCTGATATCATGCCGCAGCTCGATTCAACCTGGTTTGCTTCGCAGCTTTTCTGGCTGGTCATTGCGTTCGGGACGTTGTACCTGATCCTGTCGCGGCTGGTATTACCGCCGCTGCAGGAAGTGTTCGCGCGGCGAAAGCAGGCGATCGAGGGGGATATCGAGCAAGCGCAACGCCTCAAATCGCAGGCTGAAAAAGCACGGCAGGATTATGAACGTATGTTGGCTGAAGCGCGTCTAGCTGCCCAAAAGCTGATTGACGACGCCATGCTCGAACATAAAGCCGGCGCCGAACAGCAGAATAAAGTTCTGGATAAGCAGCTGGAACAGCAACTGGCGGACGCGATGCGCAAAATCGCTACCCGCAAGAAGGAGCTGATTGTAGCGCTGACGCCGACCACCGCCGATCTGACGGCGCTCATTGTCGAAAAGCTGACGCAGCATGCGCCGAGCAGCGAACAGATTGAACGCATACTAAACGAATTATCGAAGAACAAACAGGCGGCATAACATGGAAAATAATCTGGAAGATCCAAGGCTGTGGGTAGCTACGGCCTTCGTTGTATTCATACTGGTGAGCTACCGTAAAATCGGCGGATTTATCGCCCGCGCGCTCGACCAGCGTGCAGTGAAGATAAAAGCCGAGCTCGATGAAGCCCATCGCCTGCGCCAGGAAGCTGAAGAATTGCTGGCACAATACAAAACAAAGCAGGAAGAATATCTCAGGGAAGCTGAATCCCTGCTCAAAGATGCACGCCGCGATGCCGAGCAATTACGCCTCCAGGCCGGACAGGAATTAAAATCGGCGCTTAATGCCCGCACCAAACATGCGCTGGAACGCATCGCGCAGGAAGAAAGCAAAGCGATCGCTGATGTGCGTAACCATGTCGTCGATATCGCTATGGCCGCTTCGCGCGCGCTCATCGCCGATCATATCGCTACCCTCTCTCAGGACGATCTGGTCAAACTGGCTTTGGCCGATATCGAGCGCAAGGTACATTAACACATATTAATTAGACCAAATTAATTCAATGGGTTAACAGAAGTTACTGTTGAACCCCTGTCCCAAATCGTTACACTCCCCCGTGCAAGAAAAAATAAAAAATCAATGGGGGATTTATGCGGCACATCATCACAACGGCTTGCGCTCTTGCGCTTGCCGCTCTTCCTTTTCGCGCTTTTGCCAGCGCCTGGACGCAGAATCAGGGCAGCGGCCAGGCCATCCTCACCGGCACCTATTACGACACCAGCAGCTACTGGAGCAACCAGGGGCATAAACAATCGGAACCAACCTACAGCCAGTATGACCTCAATCCCTACATCGAATACGGCCTGACGTCCGATATCACTGTCGGCACCAATTTTTTTCTCCTGCGCGATCATCAGGATGGCAGCACGACAGGCACATCGCAAACAAGCTGGGGTTTGGGTGACAGCGAATTTTTTCTACGCAAACGTCTGTGGCAAGGCGACGGGCTGGTCTTCTCCGCCCAACCGATGGTAAAGCTGCCCAGCCCGACCGATACCATGCCTAAGCTCGGCGGCTCGTCGCCCGATGCCGGCCTCGGCCTGTCGGGCGGCTATAGCTTTATTGCATGGGGGTTACAAGATTTCGCCGATATCGATACGCAGTATCGCCATCGTTTCGGTACGCCGAAAGATCAGGTCAACCTTGCCGGCACGGTTGGCATCTCCGTCAGCCCGTCATGGATGATCATGCCGCAGACATTTTTCACCTACCGCACCACGACGCCCACCAATGCCGTCTTCACCAACTCCGGCGCCGATGACTACAACCTCATCACCATGCAACTTTCGGCCGTATATAAAGTCACCGACGAAACATCGCTGCAATTCGGCGGATTCGACCATGTCGCGGGACGCAACACCGGCAGCGGCGATGGCGTGTTATTCGCCGTGTGGAAAAAGTTTTAATGTCCGATCTTCTCGGAGAAATCTTACTAAAGCATCGTTTTATCACCCGTATGGAGCTGGCGCATGCGCTGGCGTTGCAGCAGCGTAGCGGCGGCCGGCTAGGCGATATATTGATCGGCCAGAGCAGTGTCAGCTATTACGCGCTTTATCATGCCGTCGCCGAGCATCATGCCTTGCCTTTCATCGACCTGCTCCGGCAACCGCCGGAAACCGGTCTACTACATGAGGCTGAGGCCAATGTGTATCTGCATCTTTCGGCCATGCCGTGGCGGCGGGAAAACGACAAAATTATCCTCGCGGTCTGCGATCCGTCGCCCGAGGTAATGGCATGGATAAAGCAGCGTTTCGGAAACGATATCGGCCTCGTCATCACCTCGCCATTCGATATCCGCCGGACGGTGGAACGGCTTTTCGGTAAAGAATTGGAAACGT